>ERZ825670.1647-NODE-1647-length-23543-cov-4.617677_pt1 | contig 23543 bp, 21 predicted proteins | sample MGYA00519929_ERZ825670 | MGnify/ENA primary metagenome ERZ825670 (study PRJEB31778, sample SAMEA3449207) | human gut metagenome | biome: human gut; feature: human-associated habitat; material: faeces | place: United Kingdom | collected 2010/2012 ...
TTACGACCTATGCGTTACGAGGGCATTGCTCTACCAACTGAGCTATTTCAGCAACTAATATTAGTATACCACAAATATTAAGAATAACAACTTTTATTTTATAATTTTACATGATAAAATATTAGCAGGTGGTATTATGTTTAAAAATACATTAGATAATAAAAGATATTATACACTAAATTACTTTTTTAAAATGAAGTTTGGTCAAAAAGTGTTTAAAGTTCCTTTAGATATTAATAGTACTTGTCCTAATCAAATTAATGGTGGATGTATTTATTGTTCTAATAAATCTAGTGCTACAATAAGTAATAATGCCCTTGATATTTTAGAACAATTTGAAAATGGGAGAAAAATTATGGAGCAAAAATGGCCAGATAGTTTGTATATTCCTTATTTTCAATCTGGCACTAATACTTATAATGATAAAAATTTAGTTAAAAATTATGTTGATAAGTTGTTAGTATTACCTAAAGTTGTGGGAATTGATATTGCTACTAGACCAGATTGTTTAACTGATGAATGGTTAGATCATTTAGATGAATTAAATAAAAATACTTTTTTAATTGTAGAACTTGGTTTACAAAGTAGTAATAATAATACTTTAAATTTTATAAATCGTGGACATAATAGTGAAGTATTTAGGGATGCTGTAAAAAGATTACACGAAAGAAATATATTTGTTGTTGCGCACATTATAAATGGTCTACCATATGAGGCTAAAGAAGATATGTTAAATACAATAAAGTTTGTTAATGATTGTGGGATTGATGGGATTAAAATACATATGCTTTATGTAGCCAAAAATACCCCTTTAGCTAGTATTTATGAAAAAGATAAATTTCATATTCTAACTAAAGAGGAATATATTGATATTGTTTGTGACCAATTAAGGCTTTTAAACAAAGATGTTGTTGTTATGAGAATAACTGGAGACCCAACTATAGATGAATTGATTGCTCCGGATTGGCTTATAAAGAAGTTTGTGGTTTTAAATGATATTGATAAAGAAATGGTTAAAAGAAATATTTATCAAGGAGACTTAGTTTAGTCTTCTTTTTTTATTATTTCATATAATTTATCAACAATTAAATTTATTACTTCTTCTTTATTTTCTTTTCTGGTTTCTTTTGTTACTTTTAATGAACCATTGTAATTTGTGTTATTTTCCTTATTATATATGCTAAAGTAAACTCTGTTATCATCGCCAGATAAGTTATGAGGATCCACTCTATTTAGTTTACCTGTTATACCTATTCCATAATTAGAATTGGTAAATTCAGATATTTTTTTACTCATTTCTATGGCAGTTTCTATGCTATAAACTGAATATGTATCAATTATATCTTTGGGTACACCCATTTTTATTTTAAATTCATTTGAGTAAGTTACTGCGCTAAATTTTAGAACTTCACTAGCTCCAGGGATATTTGTAATTGCATTAGCAAGAGCTCCGCCGGTACAAGATTCCATCGTGGATACAGTTTTATTTTGTTCTGTTAATATTTTTACTATTTCTTCTAATTTCATAATAACCTCAATCAATACTTACTAGTTCATATAGAGTTGTACCTAAACCTAGTCTTTCTGCTTCTTCTAGGGTATGAATTGCATTTTTATCAAGCATTCGCATCCTTAAAGAGTTTGCACCATTTTCAGTTAAATTCATAATTGTATCATAACAACATTTATCTAATGCAACAGGGTCTAGGGATGCAAATATTCCTATATCTGCAATTTCTGGATTTTTTGGATTATTATCGCAATCACAATCTATTGAAATATTATTGGCAACGTTTATATAAACAATATTTTCAGGATTGAAGTAGTCCACGACAGATTTATCTGCTTCAGCCATACTTTCTAGAAAATCATCTTGTTTGGTTTCTAATTTACAGTATTCATCTGGTACAGTTGTCTTTCCTGCAGAATGAATCCATGCTTTACCATTTTTGGAAGCAACTCCGATTGACATATTCTTTAGAGCCCCGCCGAAGCCACCCATTTTGTGGCCTTTAAAGTGTGATAGCATTAACATTGAATCATAGTTTTCAATATGACTTCCAACATAGTTTATGCCATTTAAGTATTTTCCACCATTTATAGGAATTGTTATTTCTCCATCTTCATCCATAATATCACATGGAGCTATATCATAAAAACCATGGTCTTTGATAACTTGCCAGTGGTCACTCGGATTCATTCTTTTTCCAGCATAAGCAGTACAACATTCTACAATTGTACCATTTAATTTTTTTACCAAAGCTTTAATTAAATTTGGATTTAAAAAATTATGTCCACCAGGTTCTCCGGTTGAAATTTTTACTGCAACATTACCTTTTAGTTCGTGATTTAAACTTTCATAAATTTTAACCAAACTTTCGCTTGTAATTTCTTTTGTAAAATATACTTTACTTTTCATTATATCAATCCTTTCATGTATTTATGATAATATAATTTTGAAAATATGTCTAGGTGGCTTTGTAAGTTATTATTAATGAGTTTATCACAGTTCAACAAATGGTCATGTTAGAAACTATATCAACATCCATTATATAATCACAAAAAAAATGGCATTTTATTTTGTTACATTTTATTTTACTATTTACAAAAAAACTTGTTGTACATTCAGACATTTGTTCTCTTCAGGGTGCCTTCTCCCTTCAGTTAGAAGAGACCAAATTGTGTTAAATATTTTAAATACCGGCCTTTTTATATTGGCATAAACCGTCATTTACCATGGCTTTTTGCTATTTTTGTACCTAAATTGTACCTAAAAAAAGAATTAGTACCTATTCTACTAACTCTTAAAATGGATGCTTTTCTCCAAACAATTTGTTTTCAACTATACACAATATAGCATACCCTAAAATGAATAAAAATGCTACTAAATAGAGATTAGTTATAAATTTAGTTATTAGTAAAAATAAGCCTGTTAATATTGCATAATTAATAAAGAATCCAAAGCTTCCAACTGCTTTAGCACCACCTTTATACCATGTGCCTGTAAGTGTATATGCAAGTGGAATAAAAATACCACCACATATCCAGTTAACTATTGTAGCTGTATTTGGATCTTTAACTATATTAGTAAATGGATTTGGAAAACAAAATTGTCTTATCAAATAACTTACTATACTTACTAATCCTCTTCCATTATAACTTTTACTTCTATATCTTCGACTCATTATATCGCCCCCAAATTTAATAATTATTATACCATAAATACTTGACTAATTTCAATAATTTAGTAATTAATACAACAACTATTAAAAAGGAGGAGATTATGGTAATAGTGTTGTTATTTCTGGATGCTTTAAAGGCATTGAAGGCGAAGAATTACTCTTAAAGGTGAAGGCTTAGAAAATCATCAAATTGTCAGAATAAATATTTCAAAAGGGTTTCAAAAAGAATTAAATAGTTATATTAAAGAAAACGATTTAACTAGTATTAAGGGATATACTGAAATTGATGATTTACATAGAATTATAATTGTTGCAACAAAAATTACTTTTTTATCAAACAAAAAGCTCAGAATTAACTTTTCTGGGCTTTTATAATACAATTATAATTTAAATAATTCTAAAGCAGTTGCTACTAGCTTATCGGTTCTATTATTTATTTTCTCAACAGTCCATTTATCTTCACTAACCACATCATTATTTAAATATAATCCATTTGTATATCCTATATCTTTTCCATCTTGATTTTTTCTATATTTTTTCTTTTCAAAATCATAATTACTCAAATTAGAATTATATCCTGTAATAGTCAAATTACCTAATGTGTGAACGTATTTATTTAAATATTCATATGCAAGTTGTTCGTTTCCATCGGCTATCATATCAATCCACTCTTTTGGTATTTTTTGACCTTCTGGAAATATATGTTCAATTGTCCAAATATATTTATTACTATTATCTCTTGACCATAAGTCAGTATATATTTCTTTTGTAGTATGCTGAGCTTCTATATGACATAAAATAAATCTTGTTACAGTATCATTCAAATCATATAATGGCCTCTCAATTTTTCTTCAAATAAACTATCTGGGACTGATTCAGAAATTAGTTTATTTCTACATATATTATAAACTGGATCATTTCTATTTTCTTTAATTGATACGATTATATCCATAAATATTTTTGTTAAATTTCTTGTATTTGTAATTGTAATCTTGGAATATATTTATCATCTTGCTTATATGCTAATTGTCTTTTAATATTATTTAAATCAGTCATACTATCTATATCTAATTCATCTTTATGTTTTAATAATTTTGTATATAATACAGATAAAAGAATAGACAAAGATGTCATTCTTTGTTGTCCGTCTATAACTTCAAGATAAGTAGCTCCAAAGGCACTACCTGGTAAAGCAACACAAATTGTTGATCCTAAGAAGTATCCTTCATCATTTTCAATAACATCATTGAATAGTAAGTCCCATTCATTTTGACCCCAAGTATACTTTCTTTGATACTTTGGAATTTTATGTATAATTTTATCATCAGGTAATACTTGAGATACTGATTTTTGTTCTACATGTCTAATCATTTTTTTCTCCTAATTATATTTTTCAAAATTTTCGGCTTGCTCCATTACCTTGCTGAATACCTCTGGACTATATTCGGGAGGATATCCATTTTGAATTAAGCAAACCTTAATATCAAATTTCAAACGATTTCTTACATTTTGATTATTTAGCCAATCTGCAAATGATGATTTAGTATCAATTATTTCTTTTATCTTTTTTGCTAATTCTTTAGCTTTATTATTAATAATAACACCATTTACATTTTTATCTTCGCCATATTCAAAATTAAATCTATCACGTAAATCTATTAAAATATCATAAAATGCTTTTTCTTCAAATGTTAATCCAATTTTTCTAAAACTTTCTCTATCAATTTGCATATCTTGAAGAATTTTCAAAGCTTGTTCAGTTGCATTTTTAATAATCTCATCTGTTGTTTCATTTTGAGCAACTCCAGCTTCATCAGATGATAAATGTTTTCTTCTTTCATGATATTGTTTAATTGTTTCATCTAATAATTCTTGATATTTTTTTCCAGCAATCTGATTTACTTTTTGGTATTCTATAATTTGCTTTCTTAGCATCTTAATTAATAGTTCTAATTTTGAAGCAGGCATTTTAACATCAATTAATCTTTCATAAGTTTCTGGACTAAAGATATCTTCTTCTCCAGAATCTAAAATACTTTCAACCTTTGTATATTTAAGAGCTTCTTCAACCATTTGAGCAACATTTTTATTCATTGTATCTGCATCGATATGGCTTGTTCCTGTCATCTTTCTAACAAAGCCAGCTATAGCCATAAAACACTGTGCTAAAGCCGATTCATTATCGTTTAGTTCGCCTGATGGTTGACAAATATCATATGCTGATCTCATTCTTCTTGTTGTTCTTAAAAAATATGTTTTAAATGATACTTTATTTACTTTTTTTCCATCATCGCTAACCATATTCATATTTTCATCAGAGGCAAATACATATTCAGCTGCTTTAGTTAACATCATATATCTATTTGCAGGATCTTCATTTGGATTTAAAAATGGTGATAAATCAAAATCAACAAATAAACTCTTTAGGGTATTTAATTGTTCGTTAAAAATATCAGTAGCTTGATCAACATCATCTTTTGTTGGTGCAATACTTGAATCTCCACCATATAAAGCCATGGCAGTTCTCATGTTATCTCTTATCCCAATGTAATCCACTATTAATCCATATTCTTTTCCTGGGTATTTTCTATTTACACGGCTTATTGTTTGAATTAACATGTGCTTTTGAAGAGGTTTATCATTATACATATAAGTTAATGTTGGTACATCAAAACCTGTTATCCACATATCAACTACTATAACAATTCTAAAATTAGATTTATCTTGTTTAAATGAAGCATCCATTTTTTCTGAACGTTTATCATTTGTAACTCCACCTAAATAATTATACATTTCTTCAGGATCATTACTTCCAACGCTTGAAACCATAGCAATAAATGGCATTGGACTTAATTCTCTTAATTCTTCTTCAGACACTTCTACATCCCCAGGTGTTTTCTTTTCGATAAACCAATCTGGATAATGTTCCTTAAATTTTTGTAATAATGCATATGCTATTGGTCTATTTGAACAAACTATCATTGCTTTTTGAATTCTGTTTGGATCATTTTCACAACTTAATACATAATGGTCATGAATATCTACGGCTAATCTGTCTAATCTAGAAGGTTCACCTAAAATAATGTCCATAGAACTCATTGCTCTTTTACTTTTTTCAATCTCTTCAAATGTAGCACCTTCGTCAGCACATAATTTATAATAATTTTCAATTTCTTTAATCTTGTTCTCATCAAGTAATACTTTCGCAATGCGTGGATGATATTTTATTGGTACTGTTAATCCATCAGCAACTGATTGATCCATTGTATATCTATCAATTTCATCACCAAATGTTTGGTAAGTCTCAGCAATTGGAGTTCCTGTAAAGCCAACAAATGTTGCATGTGGAAAAGCCTCTCTTAAAACTTTTGCATACGGTTTAGAAATCAAAGCTTTCATATTTTCATCAACATCTTTGCTAAATTGAATTTTTTTAGAATGATCTAATTGAGTTCTATGAGCTTCATCAGAAAAACATATAATATTAGATCTATCATTTATTAATCCAATTAAATCATCTTTCCTATCGCAAAATTTTTGAATAGTACAGATATAAAAACCGCCACTTTGTCTTAATCCAAGTTCTTGTCTTAATTCTTTTCTACTTGAAACAACATTTACCGAACCAATATTTAAAAATTCAGTACTTTTAGTAAATAGTTTAGCTCCCTGTTTTTGTAATTCATTTCTATCAACAATCATTACTATAGTTGGTGAACCGATTTCTGGTATATCAGAACATCTCAAAGATAATTGTCTTGCTAGAAAAGCCATTGTATATGTCTTACCACAACCTGTGGCACCAAAATATGTTCCGCCTTTACCTGTACCTTCTTGCACAGACTTTATGATACTTTGCTTCAATAATCTTGCAGCAAAAAATTGTGGGTATCTACAAACTATTTCCACTTCATTTCTATCATATTCAGTATCTTGAAAATATATATAATCTCTAAATATTTCTAAAAATCTCTCAGGTGCATATACACCTTTTACCATTGTCATTGTTTCTTCAAATGGTAGTGTAGATACTTTATCTTCAGAATTTACTCTTCTCCATGCGTAAAAATGTTCATAAGGTGCCCTAACGGTACCAAGTCTTGTCTTCACACCATCGGAAATACAAGCTAATGGGCAATAGTGTAATAAATGTGGTAAATCTCTCCAATAACGAATATTAATTTGTTCCCATGCATCATGAATTGTAGCGTTAGCATCCGATGGATTCTTTAGCTCCATTACACAAACAGGAATACCATTTATATATAATAGAATGTCTGGACGTCTATTTTCTGCTTTACCATTGTTTATATATTCAATAGATAATTGATTAACTACCTTAAAAATATTATTCAAAGTTTTATTTTTTTCAAAATTTATTAAATCAATAATTATTGTTTCTCCGTTATCAAGTTGAAAATTAAAACCATCTACAACCCATTTATAAAACTTATGTAATGTTGCAAAATCAGTTTCTGCACCAACTAATTTAATATTATCAATTAGTCTTTTCACTTCAGATTCTGACAAATCGGAATAATTATTATTTAGATAATCTTTTAAATCATCAATAATTAAAACATCCCTTTTATACTCTCTTGCTATATCAGGTCCTGACGAATACACCCAACCCTCATTTTCTAAAAAAGAGATTAAGGCATATTCATACTCAGACTCACAAAAATGACCATTAATATTTTTTAATTCAGACATAATTATTCTCCTTTGCTTCTTCTATAGCTCCATTGATTAATATAGGACAAATATTCTTAATTTGTGCTTTTAATTTTTCATTTATTTCTTTACGTTCAAGATAGCATTTAAAAATGTTAACTATTGTTTGTTGAATCTCAATTGATGGAATAGGAATTTTGACTTCTCTCATACAATCCATATCAAAATTGTTTCTGACACTACCTATTGAATAAAAATCAGTAGATCTTAAAAACTCACTTCTTTTAAACCACATCATCAAATAATCTGGAATTAATTTATTAGTATCATTAATATAAAAAACATTATAAATTGGAGAGCAAATGGAAACAGTATCTTCTTTATATAATCCAATTGAACCTACATTTATTCTCGGAGGACTATATACAAAATCATCTTTATAAAAGACATTATAATTTGTTAAAGAAACACCTTCCATATTTGCACGTGGATCAATAAATCCTTCTTTACTAATACCAAGAACATAAGTAATTTTACTATCGTTATTCTTTTCAGAACGTTCTTTAATATATGGTCCAATTTCTTCGCATGACATTTTTCTTCTTAAATCTTCAATATAAGCATCACAAACTAACTTTAAATCATCTAAACCATGCTCATACGATTTTTGATTCTCTAGCATTGATAAATATACATTTATAAATTTTAATTGAGTATCAATATCTGGTAATTCTATTTCAATATCGCACATATCTTCCCAGTTAAATGGTTCTCGTGCTGATCCAAATGAATTATATCTACTATATCTATCAAATTCTGGCCTATTAAAGAACATAAATAAATATTCAGGATAAATTACTTTTTCGTCAACATAAAATACAACAGATATAGATGATACCAAGTATGATTCGTTTGTGTTATTAAAAGCAAGTGAAATCTTATCGCCTCTTCTAGATGTATCTGGTACATATGCAAATTGATTTGGTCTAACAATTTTGTAATTACTTAGAGAGACTCCTTCCATATTGGCTTTAGTATCAATAAATATCTTTTGCGTTGAAATGCCTCTAACATTTTCAATGGATAATTCTAAATTGCTATTTTTTTCATCTGATTGACATATATATTTTCCAAGTTTAATTTTCTTTAATGCCATAACCTATTCCCTCAAAAGCTTCCTTTAACATTTTTTGTGATTTTTCTTCTTTACTAATTATTTCTGACATTTCTTTTTGGATTCTTTTCATTTCTTTATCAAAATCAATATCTAAATCATGATCTATAAATTCTATATATTTACTAGGAGTCAATGTCCATCCCTTTTCTTTTATTTCATCAATTTTAACGCTTCTATAAAGTTCAGGTACTTCATAATTAGAACCATCAACATCAGTTGATTGCCATTTATGATATATTTCAGTAGCTCTTTCAATTTGTCCAAGAACATTAATTTTTATATTATCAGCATCCTTAGAATCATTTGATGACAACAACACCTTCTTTTTGTTTTCATTTTTTACTGGATTCTCAGTCCATGTTCTTAAATCCATAAAAAGAATTTCATGTTCACGGTTTCTTTGAATTCTTTTATGATAATTGCCGCCTTTTTTATTATTGTTAAGGATCCATAAAGTAACACTAATATCTGTAGTAATGAAAAGTTCTCTCGGCAAAACAATTATTGCTTCAATCTTATCATTTTCAATTAGTTTTTTTCTAATTTCATAGGCTTGCGTCTCAGAATCTGATAATGCTCCATTAGCAAGTAAAAATCCAGCAACTCCATTAGTTTTATTTAAGTGAGACAACATATGTAGTATCCATGCATAATTGGCGTTACTATCAGGTGGTGTAACATAATCAGCCCAACGCGAATCATTTGAAAGATTATCATTATACCATCCCTTCAAATTGAATGGTGGATTTGCCATTATATAATTAAAATTGATTCCTTTAAACATATCATTTGTAAATGTAGAATCAGCAATTGATCCTAAATTATGACTAATTCCTCTTAAAGCTAAATTCATTTTCGCTAATCTATAAGTAGCTGGTTCTTTTTCTTGACCATAAACATTAATCTTACTAATGTCTCCTTGTTTAGATTTTACAAGCTCGGCACTTTGTATAAACATACCGCCTGAACCACAACATGGATCATATAAAGTTCCATCGTATGGTTCAATCATAGATGCTATTAATTGTACAACATCATGTGGTGTATAAAACTCGCCGTCTTCTTTTGTAGCATTAACAGCAAATTCTTTTAAGAAATATTCATATACTCTTCCAATTAAATCTTTTTCTGTTCCAAAAGTTTTATGAGAAATCTTATTTATCTCATCAACAACTTTTTTAATATCATTTGGAGCTAAATTTCTTTGTGTAAATGTTCCATTAACAAAACATCCATCTAATTGATTGCTACTATCGCTGATTGCTTGTAATGCTCTATCTAAAGCTGCATTAAGTGCAGTAGCTGGTGTATTAATAATAGTAGACCATCTAGCTTCTGGTGGTAAATAATAAGTTCCATCTGTAAATGTAGCATCTTCAAAAAATGCTTTTCTTATATTTTCGTCATCAGGATCTAGATTTTGTTTAATCAATTCTTCTCTTAAGTTTTCTAAACCATCTTCATATTTTTCACCAATAAATCTTAAAAAGACTAATGTTAACATCATATCTCTTTTTTCAAAAAATGAACCTGAATTTTTTGCTGCCCTCAAATAATTTCTACAATTAAATAAAATATTATCTATATTTAATGTATCTTCTTTTTTCTTTGCCATAATTACTACCTCGCTCTTCATTTTATTAGAGATTTTTCAAAATAAATTATATCATATTTTTCGACAAATTTTGATATTTTTCGACAAATTTTGATATTTTTCGACAAATTAGTACCAAAAATTACCAAATTGCATCAATAATCTTTACTAATTTTTTATTTTTAAGTGATTAATACAAAGAATTGGAGGAATTGTATGCTTAGAAAATGTACTGATGAGGATATTTCTGATGAAGAATTATAGAAAGTGATAAATTCTTTTTATGATAATTATCATGAGTATATTATTACTTATGTTATGCCTGAAGTTATTGCATTTTATGTAGCTAGTTCTTATAGCAGGAATGCTATGTGGGAGGCAACTTTTTATCAACATTATAATTCTGCTAAAGATACTTTTAATATCAGTGATGACGAAGATTATGATAAGGTTAAAGCTGAAGTAATTAAGCTATTAAGAATGAAGTATTCTTTAGAAATTATTAGTGAAAATCCATTAGATTTTAAAAAAATTGAGTATTAGTTTTTGTTCTAATACTCTTTTTACTTTCCTAAAAACTCACGGAAAAATTTAATTTGTGTGAATATAGATGGCTGTCGGTCGTGATATTTTTTATTTTTTTATTCCTATACCCTAGGGGGGAGGACTACCTATTGTGTTCTATTTGATAATGGTTTTTACTATTTAGTTTTTTACCACGATTAATATACTTTTGCATATCTTCTAATAAAAATCCTGGTATGATTTCTCTTTCTATTCATTTAATGGATTTACCATAGTTTCTATTCTCTTGTTCTGGTGATAATGGTACTATTCCTAATTTGAAGTATCCATCTTTTTTCATTTGTTCTAAAATGGATAAATAATAATTATTCTTAACTGTTTTAGTTTTATCTGAGATATCATGTATAGTTGGCATATAAGCTCTTTCTTTACATAGTTCTATAATTGCTTTTTTAAACACTTCTGGCTCTATGTCTTGTAACATTTCATACCATATTGAAATATCATCATTACTAATTACTTTTTGATAACAATGTGGTAATATTTTAATTCCTTCTACAAAATCCAACTTATCCATTCTGTTTATCTCTCATTTCTTTAGCTCTTCTGATATCTTATAAAGAAATATCTTGAATAGTTTTAGTTTTTGTTTGTTGATGTAAGTATCTTTCAAATTTAGGACCAAATAATGTTTCTGGTATAAGATATGGTTTCATTTTAGGATTATTAATCCACTTACTTGTTTTCTTATTTATAACTGTTTTAATATCATTAATTGTATATTTTCTTAATATATTAGTTATTAATTTTTTATATTCATCTATTAATATAAAACTAGAATTAGTTTTATAGTTTAAATAGTCTATTATGTCTTGATACTCTTTTTTATTTATTTCTATTTCTTTTTTATTAGTTATGGTTTCTAAATTATGTTTATTAGTTTTATTATCTATATATACCTTACTATTTGGCTTACACTTATTCTTACATTTTGGTTTACTTTTGTCAGGATTCTTTATTCTATATTCTCTCATATTCATAGCACCTACTGTTGTTTGATTAGTACGTACTAATGCATCTTCTATATAATACCTATCATCTCTTTTTTCCATCATTCCTGTATCTATAAAATAGTCAATAGCGTTATTTATTAATTTTTCAGAATGATTAGTTTCTGTTGATAATTCTTTTACTGTGTATGGAATCTTTTAGATCTTACTTTTTTTATTAAATAATCATCTTTATTTATTGTTTTAAATATTAGCTTAAAGTATAAAATTATTTTCTCATGTCCATTGGTTTTCTTTTTTTCCACGGACTTATTCTCCTAGTTACATATTCTCATATGTATCAAAATAGACTTGAAAATATAGTTCAAATAATTGAGGTTCAAAATGCCAAATTGTTAGAAAGTAAACAAAAAGAATTACCTAAACCTAAAGAAATTGTTATTGATTATGAAGATGCTGATTATTATGATTATAATGAATATGAAGATTTAAATAATAAAAAAGAAGATGACCTAGCCCTATAGTTGGCCAGGTCATTTTTTATATTTCTGAAATCTCTTTACTTAGCTTTCTTATCAAACCAATTTGCCTAGAAAACATTTCGTCCCATACATCTAAACATTTTGTTAACATTTCTTTATTATTATTTTCATAAGCATAATCAAATAGCATAATTACAATGTAATTAAGATCATCATATGAATAATAATGGGTAGGATTATTTTCATCATATTGTTCTAAAGCTATTCTAATAATATCAAACAACAATTCACTATATCCAAGGATATTATCTCCCCTTTTCCTCAAGAGATGAATAAATGGTTCAATAAATTCCTGTGAATCAGATGATTGAAACAATTCAATAATAAATTTATCATCGTTCAATAATAATTCTTCATCATCAAATAATTTATATGGGTTTATTTTGACATCAGGATATTTTGATAATTCAATTATTATATCTTTTGATTTTTCTCTATATTCATCTTCTTTCATATATACCATAAACATTTCCATTATTGAATCTTTTATTATAATATCATTTTTACTATTCAATAACTCATCCTTAAATTCATCATAAAATAGATAAAAATCAACCATCAAATATGAAAAAAGTCTTCTTATTTCTTTACTATTAATAGTAACCCCATATAATATTATCTTTATTATTTTATCTCTCAAATTACTTTTTTTAGCATATATATAATTAAATATATTTCTATTTGATCTATAACCATATATACAATCATTTGAAAAAAGTTCAATTATAATCTTACTTGCCCAGTCTAAATCATAATTTAAAAGACAATTTAAAATACACATACTTGAATATTTAATTATTTCATCACTAGATTTACTCATACTTTCAGTCATTTTAGTAAATTTATTTGCATAGTCAACATTACTCCATAATATATTAGAAACAGCTGAAGCAAGTTTATAAATTGATGAATTAATTACTACCAATTCAAACGATTCTGCAATATCTCTATCTTCTTTACTATTATCTATAATTGAATTATTTTCAATTTTACCTGATATAATATCAGAATAAATATTTAGCAACATATCAATTGTTTCAGCATTCCAATTTGTTTCTTCTTTTCTAGCAATTATTTCACAAATTAGTGGAGCATATTTATAATTATCTGTATACTTAAAGGTATTAAATATTAATTCTAATTTTTGAATTGAAATATCATTTACTATGCTAGAATATGCTAATGAATTATATAATGTGTAGATATAATCGGGCATAATAATAGATGAATTGTTTATAAACAAATCAATGAATTGATTTGGATTTTCTTGAATATTTAATGATAATGATGATTGAAATTCATATAAACTGCTATCTATAAATACAGATTTTTCTTCATCATATTTAGATTTATGGCTGTTAGTAATTTTTTTGTTAGTTAATATACCAAGCCAACTTTTTAAACTAATTCTTTTATTCGCAATCGGTGATATAACACTACCACTTTTAGAGTGATTCAAATCATAAATAGAGTAATTCCATACACTAAATTTTCTATTCAATACTTTCTTTAATTGTATACTCTTTTCATCTAATAAACTGTCTGGAATACAATTTAAAATTTCATATTGAAAGTCACCCCAAAAACTAATATAATTTGCACTACCGAAATTTTCCTTTTTATATTCAATGCATCTTTTGCATTTTTCAATTAAATCATCTGGTTTATACTCAATAATTCTTTCAATAACATAAGTAATTGTTTTTTTATTTGCCTTATTAATAAACTTTTCTATTATTTTTTTTAGCATACTTAATGATTGATTATTATTACTAGTATATTCGAAGCAATTATTATTTATATCACTAAATAAATATTCAAAAATTTGATTTGCTGCAGATTGAGGCATAAAAAATATACTATGTAATATTATTTCATTATGAATACTAAATCCTTTGCTTAAGTACTTCTCAAATATTGTCCAAAATTTATTATAATCACTATTTACTATATTTTTAGCTGCTTTTTTAATTAATGATATTATTATTCTTTGTACATTCATTTCAAGTCTACTATGATCTTCCCAATCGTATAATCCATATTTATCATGAATTTCAGGAATTAGTGGTAAAAGATTGTCAATAATCAATTCATTTTCTCTAATTTCAATCTTATCTTCATATTCAATAGAGCAATTATCAGAATATTTTATATGCCTTTTCTTCAAATCCAAATGATTTGCCAAAAATTCAATATACTTGATTCCTCTACATTCATTAATACCCAATAATTCATCTAAATTCAAATAAGAATTTATCAAAAGCTCATTAAATTTGGCATATATTTCCAATCGTAATTCAAATAGTTCATCCGTGTCGTATACTACATTAAAAGGAAAAACACTATATAATTCTCTATCTAATTGTTCATTTATCATAATATATCGTTTTATAAATTTGTATTCTTTTTCATTAAATGAATAATTAATACTTTTTAATAAATTTATAACATATTGTTTTTTTGTTGAATCATTAATCCATTTATCAAAAATGCCATTATCTATTAATAATTCTATTATTTCTTGATGATTCATAAATACAATATTAATGAAAATATCAAAAAAATCTTTTTTTAAATAATTATTTATAATATATTGCTTGATTAATTCTGACATATTTGTAATTGTTCCTAAAACTTCAAAAGCCACATATTTTAAGTAAATCCTAATATTTTGATTATTAATAATAGTGTCAATACATTCTAAAAATTTTTGATCATCAAGTTCATGAACTCTTTCTAAAAACATTTGCAACTGATATCTTTTATTTGGAAGTTGTTCATTGCGATTTCCTATAAGTGACTCAATCGACTCACCATTAAGATATTTTTCTATCATTTTCTCAACAGAAAAATAATCTAATAATGTTTGATGAGAAAAAGAGATAAGTTTATCACTCTTTATAAGAAATGATTTAGATAATAAAAAATTAACTGAATTAACGTAATTATTTAGTAAGAATTCTGGCAAAGATATTTTACCTATTTGGTTCATTTTACTAACTATCATCTCTTTAAGACTTGATAATTCATTTTGAGAAAAACCATTTATTGATCCTTCTTTAATTATTTGTTCCCACCATTTAGATATTAAGTCACAAGTAGAATGTACTTCAGACAAATCATTATCTTTTCGAATCTTCATAAAAATAAATAGATTACTCGGAATTTTTAGTAATTGTTTCAGTTTAGCATTGTATCTATCATAATCAGATCCAATAATTTCTTTTACACATTTATCACTCAATATATTAATATCAATCCTTAACCAATTATTGATATCATCTTCTACGATTTTTCTAATTGATGCATCATTTTCAAAATCAAATGTTCTACACACCAAAATAATAGATATTTTATTTTTCCTTCCAATATTGATGTTTTTTATTTCCTCGATGATAGAATTGCAAATATCTAATGAATTTCTACTATGCATAGAAGTCCATCTTAATGCATCAAGTTGATCTAGGATTAATACACATTTTTTGTCTAAAGAAAATTTATCTAAAATTGCAGATAAATATGTGTTAAATCCAAGATTTTTACTCCATTTTAGGCTGTTATATTCAGGAATATATTTATCAAGTTTTAAAGCTAAATACTGATATTTATTCTTTTCTAGATAGTCAATTAATCCATGAATTACTCCACTTTTTCCATATCCAGCTTTTCCTGTTACCATAATTGATTTATCTTTATTAATATTTATAATTATATTTTTTAATTCATCTCTATTTATATAATTATCATTTATTAATTTAATGCTTTTTTTAAAAATAGAATTTAAATTTTCAATATTATCAAAATTTGAGGAATTGTTTGATAAATTATTTAAAATGATATTGTTTTTATTAAAAAAATTAAATAAAAACTGTTTATCAATATCTACGCCCATAATTTCTTCATTACATATTAAATTTAGAATTTTTTCATAATTGGATTCAGATTCACCCAAAAATAGTAGTTTTATATGCATAAATAGATAATCTCTTATTATATTATCTGACATGTCTTCTACTTCTGTTCTTTTGAGATAATTCATTGCCTTTTGAACATCAACTATATTTTCATAATCCAAGTCAAGCTCAGAACAATACTTTTTAAAATCTCCAAATGTTTTTTTACTATTCTTTATTTGATTATCATAAAATACATTTACATCGCCATTATTATTTTTGGCTCTTTTACTTAAATCAGTAAGGATTGTAAATGGTATTGGTGATTGTAATGACACTATTGAACTTTGATCTCCATCTAAATGTGTTTTCCATCGTTTAAGAAGATTGTATGATTTAAGTCCAGAAAAAGTCCAATTGTCATTGCTTCCATTTCTATGCTTACATTGAATATATTTTCTCGAACCATCAAAATTTGTAACAATTATATCTGTAGCAATTTCATCATTTCCTAAGCCTTCAAACATGCAGGAACTTATCTTTTCATCTACAACATCCAAAATTGCCTTTATAATACAATTCATTTCATATCTATTTCCATTTTTATCCGTTCTTCCACCTACTTCATCAGCCATAACTTCACCTCCTATACTCCTACAGGTTCAAATTGTTCAATCATTATTTCTAAACAATTCATTATATCTTCAAATTCTATTCCTTCTGCATAAGAGAAGTTTCTTTGATATTTATTCCATCTTTCTTTTAATATTTCACTATTTCTTATAATATCTAAAGCCTCAAATGAATTACCATTATATTTTCTTTTAGTAAATGTTTTATCTATCGCTTTTCTAAAATGATTTATATTAATGTTTTGCCATTCCTTTTTATAAATTAAATAAATGTCATAAAAGTCTCTTGTTCTTCCATTCAACTCTAATCTGTTTAACATTGTTTCTATTTTTTCAGCTAATATTGTTTCTATATTATAAGCATATAAATCCACATAATAATCGCCTAATAAAGGTAAATATTTATATCTTATTTCTTTTGGTGTAATTCGATCGCCAGTAGCTATATCAATATGAAAAGATTGTTTCATAGTCTCATATTCTACTTGAATAGTTACTCTAAAACCACCATATTCACCTTCATCTCTGATTGGTTCTATTCCTAAATATGATAGTTTAGCATTATCATCTATTTTTATCGATACTATTTCGTTTATCATTTTAATAATCGTTTCTTCATCAAAGCTAGCATTTCTAAATGCAGTATCTATATCCATAGTCGCTCTATTCTCCACCCCAAATAAAGTACTTAGATAAAATCCACCTTTCAATACAAAATTATCTCTATATTTACTTTTTGAAAGTCTTTCTAAAAATCTATCATACATATAAAGTCTAAGTAATGTATTAAAATCAACATTCTTTTCTTTAGAAATACTTCTTAATTTATCTTTTAATTGCATGCTATTCATAAAATACCTCTACATAATCCATTACTTCTTTTTTAATACCAAGTTTTTCAGCATATTTTGATAGTTTAACTAGATCTTTATCTTTTCTTTTAACATATTCTCTAATACTATGTTTAACATGTTCTGAATCCATTCTATTTTTAGATCTAATAATATCACATATACATCTTTCCATATCATATGCTTTTACTTTATTACCCATTGGAGTATCAATTTGAATTAGTCCTAGCTCATAAATATCCTTATCAACATAAAAAACATTATGATTTTTGATTTTATAATTAAAATAATTATTTGGTACTGTTATATCGTATTTATCATTTGGAGCTTTAATAGAAAGTCCGTGAAAATAAAGTGCAGTCATATGTGAAAAAATAATATTAGAAAGTTCCAATCCAAAAACAAAATAGCTATCTTCTATTTTACTTGAATCAATATAAATACCATTACCAACTTTTTCTATCATCCCTTTTTCTTTCATAATATTAAGATACATTCTATGAATTCCAAGATTAGATAGTTCTTTTGAAGTAACATATCCATTATTCATTTTCATAATAGATTCTATAATTTCAATATTACTTTGATCTTTAAATTCTTTAATTGTCATCCTTTCCATAGTTATTCCTCCTTGATAAAATATTAATTTTTTATTCTTGCAAACTTGAAATAAGATTATAACCTATTATCGTAAGTTTTATCTTATCAATTCCTGCATCTGCTCTAACAGGTATATTTCCTACCGAAATAACATTACCACTAGATTTTAAACTATCACAAACCTTTAGTCTAAATAAATTTAAAACCATTAATTCATACTCATCATCATTTATTTGTAATGCCTTCTTTATTAACTGGCCATCATAATAACTATTTGGATTTTTCCATATGTTATTAAAATTTGGATCACTGTATATTAATTTTAAAAGTTTAATTTCATTTGGTCCTAAATTTTTTAATATTTCTATATACATATATTTTTTATCACAGTTTTTTTCTAAATCCTGCCAATTAACAAGAAAATTATTCCAATTATCTTGAAGCATTTCATTATCTTCCTGAAATGCATTATTAAGTATTTCTATTATAAATTTTGGAGGTAGTGGAGTTTCTTTACCAATAATTTTTCTTTTTTCTTTTTTTGCATTATACTTATCTAAAAACTTCACTGCATTATTCCATCTAAAGTACGATAAACTATCAACCAATATATCACCTATCTTTGCTAAAACTCGATTATTAGAATTTTTTAGTTTTATACTTCCGTTTGCTTCTCCATATCCAAAACTTAATTCATATTCTTTATCTTTATTATCTTCCATAAATATTCCTCCTTGACAAATCTAATGAAATTATAACATTTATCATTAGTTTTGTCAAATACAATAAAAAAGTTTTGGTAATAAATTTCCAGAACTCAGTAATTTTACCTACTTTTGGAAATTTATTTCCAATACCCTAAAACTATCAATTTTTATGTATTTTTTAAATTTACGTACCCACCTTAGTACCTAAAATAAATCAATATGCATTTTGTCCTTTATTTTCAACAAAATATAAACTATTTGCCCTCTTCAGGGGGCATAGCGCAAAGGATAAATCATACCTGTTTAATTTCTTTAAAATCAACGTTTTCAAGATACATAGTTTAAAAATATTTAATCTTGCACAGCAAAATTTAACTAAATTGTTGTGCAGATACTGTGCAAATAATATAAAAGCATATATAGGTTACGTAGCTGTATATGCTCTTTTTCACTTATCATTATTCCAATCTAAAACTTTACTTTCAATCTTTGTAATCATCTTATCTAAATCATAACAATCTTTAAAACATTCCCAATTGCAATCAGTTGTTATATCTTTTGCAAAGTTTATTTTATCTCTTAAAAATTTATTTCCTTCTCCTTTTTTTAATTTATCTATAAATTCTTCAACATTTTGAAATTGGCCAAATGAACATTTACTATTTTTTTTATTATATTTTTTCTTTATTAATAATTCAGGAATGTAATTTTCAATTTCTCTACCTTTAGTTACCCAAACTAATATTCCTTGTTTTTTTGCTTCTTCTATTATCCTTTTTTTTGTTTTATTTAATGGTGCATTATTTCCTTTCTTATCACTATCCAAAACAATGATTGCATTACGATTAACACTCATTAAATTAACTAATTCATTTTCATCTTCTAGTGACAAATTAGATAATAATCTTCCTCCATAAAATACACATTGATAATCTTTTCCTTCAATTATATTTGCTTTTTTGTGAATTTTTATCCAATTATTGATATAAACTCTATCAGAAGGTCCTTCTACCCATATTATCCCATTAGATTGTAGCAAATCGCTAGCTTTTATTCCTAAATCATTTAAAATAGAATTTTTTTGAATTTTATTAGTAATATTTATTAAATTAACTTGGCTTTCCTCTTTTTGTAAATGAATTATATTAGTTATATCACTGTTTTGATATGCATCTAGTGTTACATTCGAATGTGTTGTTAGAAAAAACAACGCTCCCTCTTCTGTTAAATTCTCAATATATTTAAGTAATCTTCTTTGTAATGACGGATGTAAATTGTTTTCTAGTTCTTCAAAAAGAAATATATATTGTGATATTTTTTTATGCTCTACATTTGGAATTAGGATGGTAAAAACTAAGACCATTAAAATTGTTTTTAATCCACTTCCAGATTCAGATAAAGGAATCCTGCCTTTACCCTCTTCTCTTAAATAAATCTCCCATTTTGTGCCTTCAGCAGAATCAATTTGTTGTGTTACTACCTCTGTAAAATTAGCGTCCTCACCCATAATTTTATTTAAATTTTGAAGCAAATCATGTTTAACTAAATTTTCATTATATTTACTTCTATTTAAATAATTAGTAATAATTCTTGTTATTCCGTTTCCGTTCGAATCAACAATCATATTATCATCATTATCTTCTGGAAAAATATTTCTTTCAGCTGATATTCTTTTTGTTACTTTCGAATCAATTTTAATTAAGCGTGCTACTCTCGACCAATAATCAATTTGGCTTATTGTTAAATTAGGATTATATTTTTCAAAATCATCAGGAATTTGATTACTCGAATCCGGCTTTCTAATAAATGAAATATCCTGTCCAATATATTTTTTCCCAAATTCGTAATGATTACCTCCAATTGTTCCCCCTGATGTATTTTTTTGAAAAACTCTAGATATAACATCTTCATCCATTTCTTTAGTTAATATAATTTTCGTATTTATGTTTATTGCTCTTGATCCATATATACCTTCAATTATATCTAAAACGCTGGATTTTCCTATATTATTTTTTCCTATTATAATGTTTATAGGTTTAATGTTATCAATATGTATATTGCTAAAACATTTATAATTTATTACATCAATTTTTTTTACATCCATTTACATCAACTCCTACAATAATTCTAAATACTTATTTAACATTTCGATTTCTAATTCATTAACTAATTTAACAAAATCTGTATAATCTCCAGTAGTATGTGCTTTATCTAAAGCATTATAGTCTTCTAACCTTGCTTTACAAACCTACACTTTGGAAAATTAGAGCATCCCATAAATTCTCCATATTTTCCATTTCTTTTTATAAGTTCTCCACCACACCTTGGGCATCTATCTTTAAACTCTTCATCTTTATTGTTTTTAATTAATTTGGCATTCCTTACATGATTTTTTCTTTCGTTTTTATCTGTTATATTTAAATTATTTATAATTTCATATAATTCATTTGGATTTCCAATAACTTCTTCCTTATATGAAGTTATTTTATCCAACAAATCATATATTCTAGTTACATTATTTGATTTAACAGATAATATTGCTCTGCTTGGTATGCATACTAAAGATATAAAATTTTCTTCAGGTAAGTTTAAAATTTCTTCTAATGATTTAACATGACCATAATTTTGATGAAGTGGATTATTAACATAGATTTTTTTCTTTCCATTTTTTATCAACCATCTTTTGTCATAATCATTGCCTTTTATGTAACCATTATATTGTTTTGTTTCAATAACAAAAATACCATATTTAGAAATAACAACATGATCTATTTGATGAGTGCTCCCATCAATTGTCTTTATCATTATGTCATTAATAACTAAATACTCATCTGATAATTTTTTTAATTCTCTTTTTACCCAGAATTCTCCAGCCATCCCAATAAACTTTTTATAATAAACATCCATTAATATGCAAAGTATTATTATAATTAGGACTTGTGGTCTAAAAATTGTTTTTAACGCTTCCACTAAAATTAACTCCATATACAACCTCGTTTCTAATTGGGTTTATTATACAGTAAATATAAGATAAAAGCAATTATTTAGTGGTTTTTTACATCAAAAAAGTTCCTAAATTGGAACTCTTTATTTATTTAGCATTCACAGTTTTCACAACTGCATTCTTCGCATTCACAGCATTCGCTACATTCGCAATCTTCACAACCACATCCACATTCGCAAGATTCATCACAATTGCATTCTTCACATTCACAACCACAATTGCAAGTTTCTATCTTTTCTTTATCTTCCATTATTGCACCTCTTTCCTAGAATTATTATACTACATTTTTATTTCTAAATAAACATTTTTAATTTAATTGGCATCTTTCTAAATTGTTTAAAAACATTCTTTTTACTATATTTTTTACTTTCCTCAACCATTTTAGAAGATGAATCTACTTGAATAAATAAATCTTTCATATCTTTATCTTTATAATAATTAATAGCTTTCATTAAAGGTTCTTCTGGATTATTTAATTTGCCATTTAACTTTATTATTCCACAATGAAATAATTTTTTAAAAGAACAAAAGTCAGCATCAAATGTTATAATTGTATAACCATTTTTTACAGCATATTCAAAGACTTCTTTATCACTTTTTCCCTTGTGTTTGTTACTATTTATTAATTCAATTTTAAAACCTTTATTTTTTAGAAAAATTCCTAACTCTTTAGGAATATTTTCATCAAGTAAAAATTTCATCTATAAGAATGCCCTAATTCCTTTAGTTTTAATAACATATAGAAATGACATTAGAATTTTTTCATCATCTAAAGATGGATAATTTTCTTTTATCATTTTCATTACTTTTTGGGAATCTTCTATTTCTTTAGATTTATTAATGAAGTAATAAAATATGATTTCTGGTTGAATTCTGGTATTTTTGATGACAGTTTGACCATCTAATACTTCTTTATTTGTTTCTAAATACTTGTCTAAGTCAGCTTTTTTTGCTAACTTTCTTAAGTTTCTATAACACGAAATACATTTTATTAAAGTCATTTTTTCTTTTTTAACTGCACCTTTTTCTACCACTTGATTATATAAACTTGGCATAGTTCCAATCATATTTTTCACCTCCAAATCATTGCTATCCTTAATTAAATAATAACACAAGTTAATATAATATTCTACTCTTTTTATAAAATTTGTC
>ERZ825670.1667-NODE-1667-length-23343-cov-3.513054_pt1 | contig 23343 bp, 18 predicted proteins | sample MGYA00519929_ERZ825670 | MGnify/ENA primary metagenome ERZ825670 (study PRJEB31778, sample SAMEA3449207) | human gut metagenome | biome: human gut; feature: human-associated habitat; material: faeces | place: United Kingdom | collected 2010/2012 ...
AATGTATTCGTATTTGTGATGTCTAGCCATATGAAGAAGACAAGAATTATACAACTCTGTTTTCTGTTGTTTGCTGTTGCTTTTGCTGGGTGTAAAGGAAAGTCCGGTTCGGAACAGGCTGGCGGTGCATTTACCCCGGGCGAACTATGGCCGGATAATAACGGCGTGCATATCAATGCGCATGGCGGAGGAATCCTGCATGACGGCGATACTTATTATTGGTTCGGCGAGCATAAAACAGAAGGAACTGCCGGAAATAATGCGCTGGTGGGAGTTCACTGTTACTCTTCCAAAGATTTATATAACTGGAAAGACGAAGGCGTTGCTTTATCCGTTGTGACCGACGATTCTACACATAGCATAGCGAAAGGATGTATTCTGGAACGCCCTAAAGTAATTTATAATAAAAAGAATAACAACTATGTGATGTGGTTCCATCTGGAGCCTAAAGGGGCAGGATATTCCGGTGCGCTCAGCGGTATTGCCGTAAGCGATAAGGTGGCAGGTCCTTATAAATTTCTTCGTGCCGTGCGTCCGAATGCCGGTTCCTGGCCGACAAATGTGCAGGATATTCATAAACAGAGAGTTCCTGAATCTGACAGGAGTAAATTCACAGGCGGAAGTCTGCCGGCTCACCCGGACAGTCTGAATCTGCTGGGCCGTGATATGGAAGGTGGACAGATGGCGCGTGATATGAACCTTTTTGTTGATGACGATGGTAAGGCTTATCACATTTATTCTTCGGAAGAGAACAGCACATTGCATATCTCCCTGTTGACGGACGATTATACTAATTATTCCGGTACGTATGCCCGCTTTTTCCCCGGACGTTTCATGGAAGCACCGGCGATGTTCAAACGTGACGGAAAATATTATCTGATCATGTCCGGTTGTACAGGTTGGGCTCCGAATGCCGGTCGTTCGGCTGTTGCACCTTCTATCTGGGGGCCTTGGGAAGAATTAGAGAATCCGTTTGTCGGTGAAGACTCCGACCTTTCTTTCCATTCCCAGAGTACCTATGTATTGCCGGCTCCCGGTAAGCCCGGACAGTTCATCTATATGGGTGACCGCTGGACGCCCGAGAATGCAATCGACGGGCGTTACATCTGGCTTCCGATCCGTTTTGAAGGAGATCAGCCGATCATTGAATGGCAGGATAAATGGAGTTATTGATGTCGTTGTCCTGTTGTATTTGAAATTTAACAATATGTTTTTGTAAATTCATCGAAATCATACCGCTAAATTGATTTAATCTTCATTAATTTTGCAGCTTCGTTTTTGCGGGGCTGCAATTTTTTTGGCAGATAGGTGATCTTTATAATATGGATATATAATAAACATTTAAAATGAAACCAACATTATCAATTACCTCAAGGCAGTTAATGCTGAGAGAGATGCACGATTATTTAATGATCGCTCTTGGCATGCTTTTCTATGCTATTGGGTGGACTGTTTTCCTTTTGCCTAATGATATTACTACCGGAGGGGTGCCTGGTATCGCCTCTATCGTGTATTGGGCGACCGGAATAAATGTGCAGTATACGTACTTTGCAATTAACGGCGGGCTGCTGATCGCTTCTCTTATTGTTCTGGGATGGAAGTTCAGTGTGAAAACTATTTTTGCCGTACTGGTGATGACCACTATCCTTCCCATTATTCAGAGTGCTACATCTAATCTGCATTTGTTGCAAGACCAACCGTTTATGGCTTGTGTCATCGGTGCTTCTTTCTGCGGAAGCGGTATTGGTATCGCTTTTTCGGCCAACGGCAGTTCGGGAGGAACGGATATCATCGCTGCTATTATAAATAAATACAGGGATATCACTTTAGGACGTGTTATTCTGATGACGGATATGATTATCATTTCTTCCAGTTATTTTGTACTGCATGATTGGGAAAAGGTCGTTTATGGTTTTGCCACACTTTATATATCCAGCTTTGTGCTTGACCAGGTGGTAAACAGTGCCCGCCAGTCTGTACAGTTCTTTATTATTTCCAAGAGATATGAAGAAATTGGACATCGCATCAATAAAGATCTTCACCGTGGTGTGACGGTGATAGACGGGACCGGAATGTACACCGGGTTGGGAGTGAAAATGATGTTTGTATTGGCCAAGAAGCGTGAGTCGACAACTATTTTCCGCTTGATTAAAGATATAGACCCGGAAGCATTTGTCTCTCAGAGTGCCGTCATCGGTGTGTATGGCGAAGGGTTCGACCATATTAAAGTAAAATAATTCCATATAATAGCTATATAGATTTATAAGGGTTCGGCTTCTATTCAGATACCGTCCTGTATATAATTTTCTGCCTTACTAACTGGTTGTCGATGGCTATCGGTAATATTATTTATAGCTGTCGATAATATTACTGATAGTTATCGATTATATTGTTGATAGCTTTCGTAAACAGATTAGTAAGGCAGAAAATTATTTATAGAACCGGATGTTATTTCTGTTAGTATGCAATCTAAATCAATTATATTTAAAATTTCACCTTAGTTCTGTTAGAACTAAATCCCTTGCGCATGCAAATATAGTTCATTTTTATTATAATAGGTTAAATAGACAGGAAGAATGAATGTTTTAAGAAACATCTGTTAATAGCTGGAGAGCTATAAGCGCTCAAAATCATTGTTTGTTAGTAAAAACTAACGATATATGCCTCAGTTCTAACAGAACTATTTCCTAACTCTTTTAAGAGATAGATATATGTTTTAAGATAAATACTATTTATGGGTTTATGAATGATACAATCTTAATACTAATGCTTACTTAATTTTGATGTAATATGAGTGAAATACTATGTATCTATTTTTGCGCACCAATTATAGTTGAGACGCTATAACAAAATTATAAGCAATTGTTTATATGCAAATATCCGATGAGAAATTATGGGAATCATGTTTGACAGGGGATAAGGAGGCTTTCAAGGAAATCTATTGTCGCTTTTATTCTTTGTTGTATAATTATGGCTCCAAACTGGTTTCCGATAAAGATCTGGTAAAAGATTGCATTCAGGATATTTTCATTAAACTGATTCAGAACTATCCCTCTCTTTCTCCAACTCCAAATGTGAAAGGGTATCTGATCAAAGCCTTACGTAACAAGCTGTATGATGCATTGGAAAAGGAAAAACCGACTGATGATATCACCTTGTATGAAGAAGTATTTATAACAGACGAGTTATTCCCTTTACTCTCTTTCGACGATTCGGAAGCAGATGACCGTGCCAGACATCTCATGCAGGTTTTTTCTCTGCTGTCCTCCCATCAGCAGGAAATTATCTATTTATATTATGTAAATGGACTGAAGCATGAAGAAATAGCGGAGATAATGGGTATAAATTATCAATCCAGTAAAAATCTGTTATTCAGATCTTTATCCAGTCTTAAGAAATTATATCTGAAAAAAGATTGATTTTATTCAAAAAAAGTGAGTACCAAATGAGACCTCTCCCGTAATAGGGATAAAAGAGGTTACTTGTGGATAAAAAGCAAAACATATTAAATAAAAGATCATTTGAGCAGGCCGGGAAAGACCTACTCCGGAAAGTTCATGATGCAGAGTCTGATAACTTGCTGGAGGCACTGGCATCGTGGAAGGAGATTGAAGTCCGGACGACTCAGCCACGCACTTTATTCAGATTACGTTCCCGTTATATATTGTCTGTGGCAGCTTCAATAGCTGTATTTCTTTCTGTAGGCCTTTATTTTTGGATGGATACGAAGAGTGATACTTCTATGTCGCTTGCCTTGCTTGAAAACAACACATCGTCTTTGGCCGACGATGAGATTGTTTTGATCGAAAGCGATGATAAGATGCAATTGAAAGATGAATCATCGATCAAATATGATATGGATGGAAAATCGAATGCGGAACAGCATGTCGTAAAAAAGGAAATAACAGAAGAGAAGAAAGAGAAAAAAGAGGAAATCAATCAGATTATCGTGCCAAAAGGCCGGCGGGCGGACATTACTTTTTCGGATGGAACGAAAATGTATGTCAATGCCGGAACACGTGTTTTTTATCCGGCTGTCTTTAAAAAAGATAAGAGAGAAATACTTGTAGAAGGTGAGGTCTTTCTGGAAGTAGAGAAAGACCCTTCTCGTCCTTTTATTGTCAAAACCAACAGGTTTGAAGTAAAGGTACTCGGTACGCAGTTTAATGTTTGTGCATATAAAGAAGATGCTTTCACTTCTGTTGTGTTGGTTAACGGTAGTGTGGAGGTTAATTCCGGAAAGAATAATAGATCAGTACTCTCTCCCAATCAGATGATTAAAGTAAATGATAAAGGTACGGATATAAAGGAGGTAGATGTTTTTGAATATATCTGTTGGAAGGATAATATGATGATGTTGAACGGCCGGAAGGTTGGAGAGACACTGGATCGGTTATCCCGTTATTACGGTCGTAACATTTGGTATAATGAAGAGATTGGAAATATTCCTATTTCCGGAAAGTTGGATTTGCGGGAAAATATGGAAGATGTAATCAATATCATTTGCCAGTCAATGTTCCTTCAGTATAAGACAGATGCAAATAATAATATAATAATATCAAAATAAAATGCCTATGTAAAAGCCCTAGAGTTAAAAAAAGAACCGAACGATACGGCCATATCACTCGGTTCTAAAGTTTCTTGTTTAATCTATTAATTTATGTATCAAAGAAAAAACGTTACAAATGTATGAAAAAGAATGAAGAGTTCAGTCGAAAATCGACTCATTTTCTTAAAAGTGCATGTTTAGCCTTATGTCTGGTAAGTTATGGAGGATCTGCGATCTACGCAGCTTCTACTTATGCGGAACAAACCACGTTGACTGTCCGCATGAATAACCGGACTGTAAAAGATGTATTTTCTTACATCGAAAAGAACAGTGAATTTATTTTTGTGTACCATGGTTCAAACATCAATCTGAATAAAAAGGTGAATGTGGATGTCAATAATCAGACTGTTGAAGCCATATTGAAAAAGATGTTTGAAGGAACGGACATTGAGTATATCATCAATGACCGCCAAATCATCGTTCGCAAGAATGAAACAAACAAAAAGCAGGTAGCAGTCGTTACTCCCCAGCAGGAAAAGAAAATCACCGTAACAGGTAATGTAAAAGATGCTACCGGTGAACCGTTGATTGGGGTAAATGTGATGGTAAAAGGAACTACCATGGGGAATATAACGGATGCCAATGGTAATTTCTCTCTATCAGATGTCGCTCCGAATGCAGTTATTAGTGTTTCTTATATTGGATATAAAACGCAGGAAATCGCTTTAAATGGTAAAACTGCAGTAAATGTGATTTTGAGTGAAGATAGCGAGGCTTTGGATGAAGTGGTAGTTATCGGTTATGGTACACAGAAGAAAGCGGACCTGTCCGGAGCTGTAGCTACAGTGCCGAAAAAAGTATTGGAAAACCGTCCGGTTTTGACTGTTGGACAGGCTTTGCAGGGATCGGTTGCTAACTTGACTGTTTCGATCGGTAGTGGACAAGCAACAGATTCACCTAGCTTTAATATTCGTGGTACGACTTCTATCAACGGTGGTAATCCGTTGGTTGTGATAGACGGTGTCGTTTCTTCAGCTGAAGAGTTAAACAGAATGAACCCTACCGATATCGGTAGTATTTCCGTTTTAAAAGATGCTGCGTCGGCTGCTATCTACGGTTCGCGTGCTGCATTCGGTGTGATTTTGGTTACGACTAAGACGGCAGGACAGGAAAAGTTGACAATCAATTATAATAATAATTTTGCAATGCGTAGGTTAACGGGGATGGCAGATGTAATTACTGATCCTTATATCGTAGCTTCCACCCGTAATACGATGTCTTACCCTTGGTATAACTTATACAATGAAGAACAATTGGCATATGCCAAGAAAGTTTCGGAAGATCCGAGCACTTCTCCTTATTATCTAAATCAGGATGGTACTTATTCTTATTTTGGTAGTACAGATTGGTTTGATGAGGCTTTGGGAGGCAGTTCGACAACGGATATTAGCTTGTCAGCATCCGGGGGAAATGCACGAACAAAATTCTTTATTCAAGGATCATACACGCATCAGGCGGGAATAATTAAAAAGAATGATATGGATCGTTTCAGGTAAGACAGATCGTTTAAATTATTATTTTTCTGCCAATTACAATTTTCAGGATGGTATGGTGAAGTACGGAACTGATAAATATAACCGTTATAACCTTCGTTCCAAATTGGATTTTAAATTGACTGACTGGTGGACGTTGGGTAATAATACCAGCTTTGTAAATTCAGACTATGATTCTCCAAACTATCTGGGAGATTCTTATTATTGGGAAGTAAACCGTATCAATCCGTTGGATGTGACTTATAATCCGGATGGTTCTTGGACAAAGGCTGGTAGTAGCGTATTCGGGCGTTTGGTAGACGGAGGTCGTTGGAATCAGCAGAAGACAACTTTCTCGACACAATTTACAACAAAGATCGATATTATCAAGGATGTTCTTTTTGTAAATGGTTCGTTCAACTATTCAACGAATAAAAATGCTGAAGAGGGATATTCTTTGCCTGTCGATTACTATGATGGTCCGGATAGACCGGCTGCTCAGCAAGACCCGGTATCTCAGGCTTACTTGAACCATACCAATGCACGTACACTTACATTTGATGCATATGCTACTTTCCACAAGTTGTTTAATGACAAACACGATTTCACGGCGATGGCTGGTTTCAACCAGGAAGATTGGCGGGATAATTATACCTCTGCGAGCCGTAAAGAATTGATTTCATCTTCTTTGCCTACATTGGGATTGGCTTCGGGTGATATGAATGTCGGACAACGAATCTATTCACTTTCTATGCGTAGTGTATTCGGCCGTTTGAATTATATTTATAACAATAAGTATATCTTGGCATTTAATGGTCGTTATGATGGAACATCACGTTTCCCACATGATGATCGGTATGCATTCAACCCTTCCGGTTCTGTGGCTTGGGTACTTTCGGAGGAAAACTTTTTCGAACCGGTACGAGATGTTGTTAATTTCTTGAAACTCAGATTCTCTTATGGTAGTTTGGGTAATCAGGATTTGAAAGAGAACTATTATGCTTATCTGGCTACTATGGGTTCCGGAAAGATATCTCAAATTTTAGATGGTAAACAACCGATAGGTGTTTCTGCACCGGGACTGGTTGCTGGTAACTTAACTTGGGAAAAAGTGACGACTGCCGACTGGGGAATGGATATTAATTTCTTAGATAACCGTTTGACTGCCACTGTCGATGGATATATTCGTCGTACAAAAGATATGTTGACAGGTGGTGCAGAGTTACCTAATGTTTTAGGAACCAGTGAACCTTTGGAAAATGCGGCAGACTTGAAAACAACCGGTTGGGATTTAACGGTTAGCTGGCGTGATAATGTGAAGCTGGCAGGGAAAACGTTGAATTACGGATTAAGCTTCAATATCGGTGATAGTCGTTCTTGGATCACTAAGTTCTCGAATGATACAGGGTCTTTGGATAGTTATTATGAAGGCTGGGAAATGGGATCTATCTGGGGGTTGGAAACAGAAGGTTTCTTTACTTCTCAGGAAGATATTGATAACCATGCCGACCAGACACAGGTCGCTTCTTATATCGGTACACGACCGATTGCACCGGGCGATTTGAAATTTAAGGATTTAAACGGTGACGGCAAAATTGATAAAGGCGCTTGGACAATTGATGACCATGGTGATTATAAGATTATCGGTAATAGTCGTGCCCGTTATGGTTTCGGATTCAATATGAATGCAGATTGGAATGGTTTTGACTTGAGTCTGTTTGTACAGGGAGTTTTGAAAAAGAATTACAGTCCGAGTGGGGACTTGTATTTCTGGGGTATCTATGCACAACCTTGGACTAATATTACTTATGGTAACTATTATGATCGCTGGACAGAAGAAAACCCAAGTCAGGATGCTTATTTCCCGCGTTTTAAATCGTATGTTGCGGAAGGTGGAGCAGAAGCTGCTCTTACTCAGACCCGTTATTTGCAAAATGCGACTTATGCTCGCTTGAAGAACTTGACATTCGGATATACACTGCCAAAACAGTGGACAGATAAAGCAAATATCCAACGTTTACGTCTTTTCTTCTCTGGTGACAACTTGTGTGAAATAACAGGTTTGTATAAGCATTATAAACTGGATCCGGAATGTTTGGGTGGCCAAATGTATCCGCTGCAACGTTCTTATTCGTTTGGTTTAAATGTTACGTTCTAATTTTTAATTGCTGAAAGTTATGACTATTAATAAAAATATTATGAAAATAGCTGCGATAGGATTCGTTGGCATTTTAGGGTTAAGCGGATGTAACGATTCGTTTATGGACAAATATTCCGAGACTTCCATTACGGAAGAAGGTTTTTTCAAGTCGGCTGGTGATTTGGAAATCTATACAAATAATATGTACGGATATGTTACTTCCGATTATTGGGATGTCGCATCCGATAATGTGATATATGTAGAGGAGGCAAGTATCTATTCTAAGATGAGAGGAGAGCTGAATCCTGATAATGCAAGTGTATGGGGATGGGGTAGTATTCGCAATGTCAACTTTATGCTGGCAAGAGCAGATAAAGCAGAAGGTGATATGGCGGAAATTAATCACTATATCGGCTTGGCTCGTATGTTCAGAGCAAAGTTATATTATGATAAAGTATTGTCTTATTCGGATGTACCTTGGTATAGTCGCGATTTGCAGACTACGGATACGGAAGAATTATTTAAACCGCAGGATCCGCGTGCGTTGGTTGTTGATTCCATCATGGCCGATCTGGATTTCGCTGTAACTCATATGAAGGATGAAAGTGGTGCACGAACACGTTGGTATAGAAGTGGTGCATTGGCTATGCAGGCACGTATCGCCTTGTCAGAAGGTTGTTGGCGCAAATATCATTCGGAATTAGGACTGAATGATGCTGATCGTTTCTTTAAAGTGGCTGCTGATGCTTGTAAAGCGATTATGAATACAGGTAATTATGAGTTGTCTACCGGTGAAGGCGCATATGAGGCTTTGTTTAATAGTCAGGATCTTTCTTCTAATAAAGAGATGATTATTTTCGAAGATTACAGTAATGAATTAGGACGTAAGCATGGTGCCGGTGCCCGGTTTGATTGGACAACCGGCTTGTCACGCGACTTAATGGAAGATTATTATGTAATTGAAGATGGTAAGACATAAAGATTTCAGGATGTGCCTGGTTATGATAAGAAAACATTTCTTGAAATCTTTGAAAACAGAGATCCCCGTCTGGGACAAACTTTCATGATGCCAGGTTTTATGCGTCCGGGTGAAACAGAACCTCATCGCCAGAAAATAACGATCGGTGGTTATCCGCAGGTGAAATATTCTCCGCTGACATTCGATCAGACAGAATGGGGTAAAGCCTATACAGACTTGCCATTGATCCGGTATGCAGAGGTCTTATTGATGTATGCAGAAGCGAAAGCTGAGTTAGGAGAATTAACTCAGGAGGATATTGATTTGAGTATCAATTTAATTAGAGATCGTGCCGGTGTGCCTCGGGCTACTTTGGCAGATTGGATGGCAAATGTCGATCCGGTTCAGGCTAATCGTTATCCGAATGTTACTTCTGCACAAAAAGGTGCAATTTTGGAAGTTAGACGTGAAAGACGTATTGAATTGGCTTGCGAAGGATTCCGTTATGCGGATTTAATGCGTTGGGGTGCTGGTAAGTTAATGGAAAAAGCTCCGGAGGGTATGTATATCGGTAAATTAGGCTATATTGACTTGACCGGTGACGGACAACCTGATTATGCAGTTGTGGCAACACAGGCAGATGCCGATGCTATTCCGCAGGCAGATAAGGAAAAATATAAATTGAATATAGAGATTTTGGCAGGAAATACATTTGAACTGACTGGTGGAGATAAAGGATATATTCGTTTGATTTCTCAGGTTAATAAATGGAATTTTATTGAACCGAAGTATTATTATAGTCCGATATCAACAAAAGATATCGTACTGAACAAAAACTTAATTCAGAATAAATTTTGGACTAAATAGTCGGGAGCGCTTTTTTACTCTTTGAGTAGGAAATGAATATTATATATCTCAAAAGTTACATCTTTTATTTTAGGTGTGAACTTTTGGGATATATTTTTGAATCATTTTTATCTTTCTATCTTTGCGGTTGAATTACATTTAATATTGATAAATTATATACATGAAAACACAAAGTTTTGTTAGTATTATATCTATAATGCTCTTCCTGAGTATGTTCCTTTCTTGCTCTGAACAGAAAAAAGAACAACACCTCACCGTCCTCTCCTGGAATGTTTGGCATGCAGGGCATTCCAAAGCTTATGGACAGCAAGCCTGTGACGGGACGATCGGTATCCTGAAAAAAAGTCAGGCTGATGTCATCTTGATGGTGGAAACATATGGAGCCGCTCCTATGATCGCTGATTCGCTCGGTTATGATTATTATTTGATATCCAGTAATCTTTGTATCTTCAGCCGTTATCCGATCATAAAGAAATATACATTTCCGGATGTGATAGATACCTTTAATTTTGGAGGTGTGGAGATCGATATGGACGGGACTCCTGTCCGTCTGTTCGATACTTGGATTCACTATTTGCCGGATATGCGCCTTGTTCCGACCGATAAATCAGAAGAAGAAATATTGGCCTGGGATGATGCCGGAACACGCGATGAAGAAATCCGAAAGATACTCGGGGCTTTGAAACCAATGATTGCCGAATCAGATAGTATCCCTATCGTCATGGGTGGCGATTTCAACAGCCACTCGCATCTGGACTGGACAGAGGCGACCAAAGATATGTATAATCACGGTGGTGCCGTCGTGAACTGGACTGTCTCCAAAGAAATGCAGGCTGCTAACTTCAAGGATAGCTTCCGTGAGATTAATCCCGACCCAGTGAAGAATATCGGGACGACCTGGCTGACGGATGCCGATTCGCTGGAAACAGTCAATCGCCAGGATCGTATCGACTTCATTTATTACCAAGGAAAGACGATACAGGCAGTAGAGTCCCAATGCTATGACAATATTCTGGGTGAAACATTTTCTTTCAAAGGGGAAGACTTCTTTTATGCTTCTGATCATGGGTTTGTGCTGACAACCTTTACGATTAGAAAATAGAAAACTTACTACTGATATTCTAAATAAACACATTAATAACATGAAGAAAACAATCTTGAGCATCGCCCTGCTGAACGGCATCGCTTCTTTTGCCAATGCAGCCTACACTGGGCATGTCTTTGTCGATAAAAACAACAATGGAGTATTTGATAAAGGCGAGAAAGCTATGGCAGGTATTCTCGTTTCCGATGGTCTCAATGTCGTGAAGACGGCTGGCGACGGTTCTTTTACCCTGCCTGGACATGAACGGGAACGCTTCATTTTTATTACCACCCCTTCTGGCTATAAAACAAACAATAAGCATTATCACCGTATCGATGGCGACCAAATCTCGTACGACTTCGGACTGCAACCGTACAGCGGTGGTATCAAATCTGACGGTAGTCATAAATATGTGCATATCGCTGATACAGAGATATTCAACACCGACAATCATGGTGATTGGGTATCCAACGTTCGTGATTACACGGCTAATGAGGAAGCTGCTTTTATCATCCATACCGGCGATATCTGTTATGAGAACGGTCTGAAAGCCCATATCAAATTGATGAATACGGCCAATATGAACTGCCCTATCTTCTACTGTGTCGGCAATCACGACCTGGTAAAAGGAAAATACGGTGAGGAACTGTTCGAAAGCATCTACGGTCCGGTCTTTTATTCATTTGATGCCGGTAGCGTGCATTATATTGTGACTCCGATGGCGGGCGGCGATTATCAGCCGGGCTATACGAAGGAAGATGTCTATCGCTGGCTGAAGAACGATCTGGCGCAAATCCCGCAAGGCAAGCCCATTGTCGTATTCAATCATGACTTGCTGACTTACGGCGACCAGTTTATCTTCGGTATCAACGACCAGGAACAAATTAACTTGAATGACCATAACCTGAAAGCCTGGGTATACGGTCACTGGCATATCAATTACATAAAGAAACAGGGTAACGTCTACTCTGTCTCTACTGCTACCCTGGACAAGGGAGGTATCGACCATTCTACCAGCGCTTTCCGCGTGCTGCACGTGGACAAGAAAGGTGATTTCACCTCTGAATTGCGTTACACTTATCTTGATAAAAGTATCCAAATCTCTACTCCGGCCGAAGGACAAGTTCCGGTATTGGCTTCGGGTGCTGTGCCTGTGACAGTGAATGTCTATTCATCAGTCTCTCCCGTGAAAGAGGTTTCTTATTCTTGTCAGATAGATGGAAAGACATTTGTCAGCAATCGTAAGTTGAGTCAGGCTACGGACTGGTGCTGGAACTCCGAAGTACCCTTTACGGCTGCTCAACGTGGGAAGATGGCTACCCTGAAAGTAAGAGCACTCTTCAACAATGGCGAAGTGGCGGAAACCGAAACGGTATTCACCTACCAGCCAACAAATGTAAAACCGGATTTGTCAGCCGACTGGAATAACCTGTTAGGAACTCCCGAGCATGTTGCGACTGCTTCTTCGAGCGTAAACCCGCCTCTCGAAATGGCCTGGGTGAAGAATATTGGAGCCAATATCTATATGACTTCCCCATTGGTTTACAACGGTATGATTTATGTTGCCTCTGTCGGTGATCAGCAGGACAGCATAGAGATGCGCTATGAGGATGAAAATATATGGCTGACACAGAAAATGATGGCCACATTGTATGGCGTGGATGTTCGTACAATCAATGAGCATATTAAAAAGATTTATTCCGACTCAGAGCTTGAGGAAGATTCAACTATCCGGAATTTCCGGATAGTTCAAACCGAAGGTTCACGTCAGGTGACTCGTGATACAAAGCATTATAATCTTCAAATGATTATTGCTGTTGGATTCAAGGTGAATAATGAGCGAGCGGTGCAGTTTCGCAAGTGGTCCAATGGCATCGTGAAGGACTACACCATCAAAGGATGGGTCATGGACGATGAGCGTCTGAAAAATGGTGGATCCGTACTTACGGTAGAATACTTTGACCGTTTACTTGAGCAGATTCGTGAAATCCGTCTTTCTGAGCGTAGATTCTATCAAAAGATAACGGACATTTATGCAACAGCTCTTGATTATGACCGCACAGCAAAAACGACAAAGCAGTTCTTTGCAAAAGTGCAGAATAAGATGCATTATGCAGTTCACGGTCATACGGCATCAGAGTTGATTTACGAGCGAGCAGATGCTGATAAGCCACATATGGGGCTGACCACGTGGGCAGCAGCACCGGAAGGTAAGATAGTAAAAAGTGATGTGAGCGTTGCGAAGAATTATTTGAGTGAGCAGGAAATGCGTTCACTGGAGCGTATTGTATCTGCTTATCTGGATTTAGCAGAGGACCGTGCAGAACGTCAGATTCCAATGACGATGGAGGATTGGTCAGAGCGACTGGATCTATTCCTGATGGCTGATGACAGAGAGGTTCTTCAGGATGCAGGAAAAATTACGGCAGAGATCGCCAAGGCTAAAGCCGAGACTGAATTTGAAAAGTACCGTGTTATTCAGGACAGACTGTTTATGTCTGACTTTGATAAATACATGCTGGAATTGGAAGAGAATGCGAAGAAGTAGTAGCATCGCCATTAAAATTTCAACTTGCCAAGATCGAGTGCATGGGAGTTGGGGCATCAGTCGTGGCGAAAAATAGCTGTTGACCTGTTCTATGTACGAAGAACAGACAAGGTGGAGACGATGGCGGTTCTCTGTTAAATTTAACTTTTATGTTGGAATCACTATAATAGTAGAAACGAATAAAAAGTTGAACTTTTTCCGTAGACGGGCGAGGTTCAGACTGTGATATGGATAGCGAATTGTATCAATACTTTTTTGCTACAGAATTTGTTGATATGTTTCCGCAAACAAACGGAGATATTTTGCTACAGTCTACATTAGTCTGGACCGGTTCCCGAAAACTGACATCAATCAGGACGTATCGTGCCATGTGGAGACGGTCTGTTTGCTGTCAAGGAAAGATAAATAAAGGCTGAAAAGTGGCGTATTTCCGGGCTTTTTGCGAGGTTAGCATCATCAGAGAAGCCTTGCGGAAAGCTCGGTTTTCTTGTATGGAAACATATCTATTTTTAGCCGGACTTGAGAAAAAGTGTATGGTTGTAAAAATGCGGTAAGTGCAAACATTGTTGACACAATTATGATGGATGAACCATCCTAGAATTGTTTCCTCATGTACCATAATAAGATGTCTTTAAAGATGAAGTCACAAGGGGGCAGGTACATCTAGCATCGTGTTAATGTGTGCCTGATACTTTGAACTTGCAGAAAATACTTGGTCATTCCCAAATTGACACTACCATGCAGTACGCAATGGTGAATTAGATGAAAAAGTGGTTGTTGCAAAAATTGCAACAACCACAAAACATGGAGCGGTGAAAGGGAAAACGCAGCTTTCTTCTACCAACTATTATAATTTGGATGCCATCATTTCTGTTGGCTATAGGGTAAATTCTATTCAGGCGACCAAGTTTCGAATCTGGGCTACGAATGTTCTTAAGGAATATATGATAAAAGGATTTACGATGGATGATGAGCGGTTGAAACAGGGAAAAACTGCTTTTGGCAAGGATTATTTCCGTGAATTGCTGGAAAGAGTTCGTTCTATCCGTGCCAGTGAGCGCAGAATCTGGCAACAGATTACGGATATTTTTGCGGAATGCAGCATTGATTATGATAAGGATTCTGATATTACATATCATTTTTATGCTACCATTCAGAATAAATTTCATTATGCAATTACCGGAAAAACTGCGGCTGAAATTGTCTATCAACAGGCAGATCATACAAAAGAAAATATGGGACTGACTACGTGGAAGAATGCTCCGGATGGACGTATTCTCAAATCAGATACTCCGATTGCGAAAAATTATTTAGATGAAAAACAAATTCGCCGATTGGAACGTGCGGTTACGGGATATTTTGATTATATAGAAGATTTGATTGAGCGGGAAAATGTTTTTACAATGGAAGAATTTTCCAAGAGCGTAAATGAGTTTCTTGCATTCCGCAGATATGATATTTTGAAAGACAATGGATGTGTATCGCACAAACAGGCAGTGGAAAAAGCATATCAGGAATATGATGTTTTTAATACGACACAGCCGATTGAATCCGATTTTGACAAAATGATCAAGAGATTGGAGAAGAGGTAATCCACCATGGAGCTTATTTGGAACGAACAAAATCAAAATGCGGTCGTGCACGAAGTGCGCTCAGACAGCCCGGAGATTACTTTGCCGGAAACGATAGAAGGGCGTAAACTTGTGGCGGTTGGAGCGTATTGTTTTTCGGACCGGAAACGAAAAGAAACAAGTCAAAATGGCATTACGACAGTGAATGGGGAGCCGTGTGATCATTCGGCGCAGGGGGAGTTTGTGGAAAAGATTACGTTGCCGGATGCCGTTGAGCGGATTGAAAATGCAGCTTTCTTTAATTGTAAAAAATTGTATGCCCTTGAAGTGGGGAAAAGGACGACAGAGATTGGAAGCGATGTATTTAATAACTGCAGTGCATTGCACAAGGTGCATATCCGCGGAAAGGCGGGAGAGGAGACGGGCGCAAAGCAGCTGCTTGCAAGAATTTCATGGGATGTCGAGGTGCAGTTTGACGATGCGGTTTTGTTTTATCCCGAGTATTATGAGGGATATGATACGATCGCACCGGCGCACATTTTTGGCTTAAATATCGAGGGTGAGGGGTTCCGGGCGAGACAATGTTTCCGAGAGGGAAAAGTGGATTTCGAGGCGTACGATTCGATTTTTGAGAAGGCCTGTGCGGAGGAAAATGACCGGGTTCTCGTGCATATGGCGATGGACAGGCTTATGACCCCGATTGGTTTGACGGAAAAGAACCGCCTTCGATACGAAAAATATTTGATGAGTGTGCCGGAGAAAATATTTGAGATCTGTTTAAAAAATAGAAAATTGGAATGGCTGAAATTTTCTGTAAATTCGGTACTTGCAGGGGATAAAATAGAAACAACGGTGAAAGAAAAAGCATTGGTAACCTATGTGCAGCAGGATTGGACAGAAGGAGCGGCGGTTCTTTTGGCAGCAGGCAGGAAAAAAGAAGGAGGCAAAAAGGCGCGCTATGAATTTGAGTAAAAAGCAAGTGCAGAGCGAAGAGGCGTGGCAGAATCAGATGGCAGAAAAAATTCTGTGGTTTGTGCAGAATGAATTGTATCAGGATCTGCGCTTTCTGGATGTGGCGCTTTCTGCATTGGTGTGGAAGCCGGCACAGGGACTACGGACATTGGCAACGGATGGCAGTAAATTGTACTTTCCGGCAGAATGCATATGTAAAATATTTCCAGGCAATCCACTGTATCTGAACCGCGTGTATCTTCATACGGTGCTTCACTGCCTTTTTGCTCATTTGTGGCTGCAGCAGGGGCGGGAGCGACCTTGGTGGGATGCAGCGTGTGATATTGAAGTCGAGTACGTTATCGATCATTTGGAAAAGAAGAGTGTAAAACGCGCATTGTCGTGGGAACGCCAGAAAATGTATCAAACCATGGAAGAGAGGAAACTTCTTTCGGCGGCAAAGATCTATGAATATTTGGAAGAAATTAGCATCGAAGAGCGGGAAAAACTGCGTCGGGAATTTTATACAGACAATCACAAATTTTGGCCGGAAGAGGAAAAAAAGTCACCGATGCAAAATCAGGCGAGAGAAATGTGGGACAAGATTTCGCGGCAGAGCCGGATGCAGGAAGAAAAGCGCGGCGATGAGCAGGAAGAGGGCGAGCAATCCCTTTTACGGCGGTTAAAGGCGGACAAAAGCAGGCGGAGTTACCGGGATTTTCTGCGGAAATTTGCAGTGCTTCGGGAAGAAATGCAATGCGACCCGGATACGTTTGATCTGAATTTTTATACGTATGGACTTTCTTTGTATGGCAATATGCCGCTCATTGAACCGGTCGAAACACGCGAAGTGATGCGGATTCAGGAGTTTGTTGTGGTGCTCGATACGAGCTATTCGACCGATGGGGAGCTTATCAAAGGGTTTTTGCGCGAGACTTTTACCCTGCTCACCGAAAAAGACAGTTTTTTCCATAAATGCCATATCCGCATTTTGCAATGCGATGACGCAGTGCGCGAAGATACGAAGATTACGGATATTTCCGAATTGGATGCGTATTTGGAGAAGTTTACCGTCATCGGCGGCGGAGGGACGGATTTCCGCCCGGCATTTTCCTATGTCGCGGGGCTTCGCGAACAGGGAGAACTCCGTGGACTGCGGGGACTCCTTTATTTTACCGATGGAAAGGGCACGTATCCGGCAAAACGACCGGAATACGATGTCGCATTTATTTACTTAGATGAGTATGAAAAGTCAAAGGTACCGCCGTGGGCGATGCGTTTTGAGATTGGAGGAAACAGATGAATATCAAACAGGCAAAGCAAGAGATCAAAGATGCGGTAAGAGCGTATCTTGCCAAGACGCCGGAGGGGGATTACCGGATCGCGCCGGTGCGCCAGCGTCCGATGCTTTTGATCGGGCCGCCGGGGATCGGAAAGACACAGATTATGGAACAGATTGCCAAAGAGTGCGAGATCGGGCTTGTTTCCTATACCATTACGCACCACACGAGACAGAGCGCAGTCGGCCTTCCGTTTATCCGAAAAGATACATTTGGGGGAAAAGAGGTTTCCATTACGGAGTATACGATGAGCGAAATTATCGCGAGTGTGTATGAAAAAATGCGTGAAACCGGACTAAAAGAAGGGATTCTTTTTATCGACGAGATCAATTGCGTGTCGGAGACGCTCGCGCCGACGATGCTCCAATTTCTGCAATGCAAGACATTTGGCAATCAGGCAGTGCCGGAAGGATGGATCATTGTAGCGGCAGGAAATCCGCCGGAGTACAATAAATCTGTGCGCGAATTTGACATGGTGACATTGGACCGCGTGCGCCGGATGCGGATTGAAGCTGATTTTTCGGTGTGGAAAGAATATGCGGTCAAACGACATATTCACCCGGCATTGCTGACGTATCTTGATCTGCGGCCGGCGAATTTTTATGTGGTCGAAAATGATGTCGATGGCATGCAGTTTGTGACGGCGCGTGGCTGGGAGGATCTCAGCAGTTTGATGAAAGTGTATGAGGAACTGGGGATTACGCTTACGGAAGAGAGTATCCGCGAGTACCTTGCGCATGATGATGTAGCAAAAGATGTAGCTGCATATATTGATTTGTATAAGAAGTACGAAGATCATTATGGCATTCCGGAAATATTGGGAGGCAAGGTCACGACTTCGATTTATGAGCGGCTTTTCCGGGCTTCCTTTGATGAGAAGATCAGCGTCGTTCATCTCGTGCTTTCAGGACTTCACACTTCGTTTGAAGCGGTGCACAACTGGAAAAAAATTACAGACAAATGGTTTGCTTTTTTGAAGCAGTATCGAAGCTGTGTAATGGCGGAAGAGGAGCCGGTGGCTGCCTATCAGAAGCTGTGTGCAGAGCAGGAGGCGGAGACGGCACTTCGTAAAAAACAGGGATTTTTGGAAAAAGACGAGGAACACTTTTTGGAAAAACTTGGCGAGAAGTTATGTGGAGCCTGTCCACAGACAGAAGATGTCGTGGGAAAAACGCCGGAAGAAATTTTTGATCTCGCACGCGGACCATTTGCAGAGGCAGTGGAAGAATTGGAAATGCGGGAGCAGACGGCATCTGAAAAATTGGAGCATGCGTTTGATTTTATCGAGGCAGCATTTGCAGACGGACAGGAACTTGTCGTGTTTGTGACAGAGCTGGCGATGGATCCGGAGGCGGCTGTTTTTCTGGCAGAAAATGAAAATGAGCGGTTCCGCAAATACAATGAGCAGCTTCTTTTGGGGACAAAAAAAGCGGAGCTTCTTTCGGAGCTCCGCGAGGGAACGATACATTCCCAGGAGAATGTTCGTGATTTTTAGTTCGAGCGGATGTTTTTTGCTGCCGACGTTGTCGAAGTGGCCTCAGGTGGGACGGTTTCGACCGGTTCCGGTTTTACGACTACCGTGCAGGACGCAGACTGTCCGCTGGACAAAAGGGTTGCCGTAATCACGGCTTCACCCGCTGCGACAGCGGTTACGATGCCGCGGGAATTGACCGTCGCCACATCGGTGTCAGAAGATTCATAAAGCGGAATTTCCTGCGAAATATTCGGCTTTATGATCGTATTTAGCTTGGTATTTTTAGTTTCGTTTAGGTAGATTTTTTTCTTCCCAAATTTGACACTGACGGCATACGGCGTCACTTTTACCTTTACTTTTAAAGTGCGCACAACTCGTCCACGGGAATTGGAAATCGTCGCACGAACGTAAGTATTTCCCGGGTTTACAGCAGTCACGACAGCTAGTTTTGGCTGTGTGGTAGAAGTTACCGTCGCTATGGATTCATTGTCTGAGGAAAATACGATGGTCTGGCGCTTCTTTGTATTGTAGAGACGCAGTTTGTACATTCCGTTTTTTGACAATGTAACGGATTTTACATTCATGCGGATATATTTATTTTTCTTTGCTGCAAAGGCATCACTGCCTGGTTCCAATGCACCAAGAAAGAGGACGCCGATCAGCAGCCATGAAAAAATAATTTTAATTTTGTGCATCATAATTTACACCATCCTCTATTTGTTGATATGAGTGTAGCAAGCAGCTATGGCACAGTTGTGTCAGGAAAAGAAGAAAGAAAAGGGGAAATGTGTCACAAAATAAACATAAAAATAAAGTAGTCTATTGATAAGTAAGAAGAGAAATGGATAAGGAGGGTTTTTATGCAGTACATATTGATTGCGGATGACAATGAAGATATCCGGGAAGTTTTGAGCACTTATGTAGTAAAAGAAGGATTTGAGCCAATCGTTGCAGAAGACGGGATTGAGGCGTTCGAGACCTTTAAAAAATGTAATCCGGCAGTGGTGCTGCTTGATATCATGATGCCGGGTCTGGACGGCTATAAAGTATGCCAGAAGATCCGTGAGATCTCGCAGGTTCCGATTATATTGATCACAGCAAAGGGAGAAGATTACGAGCGCGTGATGGGACTTGATATCGGAGCGGATGATTATATCGTCAAACCATTCAGTCCGAATGAAGTAATGGCGCGTGTGCGTGCCGTGCTCCGCCGTATGGGACGCGGAGAGGAAGAAAAAGAGAAAAAAGTTCTTACCGTGGGCGATCTTACGATCAATATAGAAGCTTACACTGTTTTTGTCGGAACAGAGAAAATCCCGATGACGAAAAAAGAAGTGGAGACGATGTGGATCCTTGCGAAAAATCCCAGCAAAGTATTTACCAGGGACAATCTGCTTGACAGTCTGTGGGGGCAGGATTATTTTGGCGACAGCCGCACTGTGGATTCACATATCAAGAGACTTCGTGCCAAATTGGACAAAGTGGAGCATCCCGACTGGGAGATTAAGACGATATGGGGGCTTGGATACAAATTTGAGCTCAATGTCTGACATAGTTAGAACAGGGGAATCAATGTGAAGAAAATATTTTGGAGAGTAGGCCTTTGCTTTGTGGTCACATTGTTGATCATGACGGCGATTTCCGGTCTTATATTTACAAAATTTAACAGACACAATGTTATGAATGTGTACAAGGATGAGCTGAAAAGTCTTGCGCAGAGTGTGTCTAAGCGGATCACGGAGACGATGGCACACGGAAGTACGGATGGCATTCAGGAATATCTTCTTGCGATCGATGATTTTGGTGTGTTTCAAAATACCGATATCTGGATTCTGGCAAATGACAAGGTGGACGAGCCGCTTAGTGATAGTTTTGTCAACGCAGATATAAATACGATTTCTGCGCAGAGTGATACGCGTACGAAGGCGCTGATCGCGGCGGCGTGCGAGGGAAAGACCCGTAGCTTCAGCGATTATGACCAGATTTACGAGATGGATATGATGCATGTGGCGGCGCCGGTCAAAAATGTGCAGGGTGAAAATGCCGGCGTGGTTCTTGTCAATGGAGAGATGGATTATCGTGAGCGGTCGATCGGCCAGTATCAGAATTATATGGCATTGAGTGTTATCATTGCGCTCGTCGTTGCGCTCAGCGTGTCGGCTTTTTTCTCGCGCCAGCTTGTGCGTCCGATCATACGCATTAAGGAAATTGCGCTGCATATGGCAGCAGGCGAATACGCGCAGCAGACAGGAATCCGCAGAAAAGACGAGTTGGGGCTTTTGGCGGACAGTATGGATATTTTGTCGGAAAAATTGGTCGATGCGGAGGAATTCCGTGAAAATCTGGAGCGGAACCGACGGGATTTCTTTTCCAATGTTTCCCATGAACTCCGCACGCCGATCACCGTTGTAAAAGGGTACGCGGAGACGCTGGCGGATGGTTATGTGGACAATCCGGCGAAGCAGCAGGAATATTATGAGAGAATCCGTAAGGAATGTGCCGGTATGGAGCGTCTTGTCGCCGATCTCCTGATTTTGTCAAAAATGCAGAATCCGGACTTTGAAATGAACCTTGAAGTGTTAAATGTGATCGCCGTGATGCAGGACGTGATGCGCAGTATGCGCGTGATGTGTGCAGATCGAAAAATTACGGCAGACCTGCAGTACAACGACGAATGTTCACTGATCGAGGGCGATTATGACCGCATCCGCCAGTTGTTTTTGATTCTTTTTCAGAACGCAGTCAAATATGCGGATGAGGGAACGGAGATTACGATTCGGATTCACCGCGCGGACGGAAAACTGCTGGTCAGCATGGAAGATACCGGAATTGCGATTCCGAAGGAAGAATGGGAAAATGTATTTGAGAAATTTTACCGCGCCAGCAATCACGGAAACAAGGATGGTTCAGGCCTTGGACTGATGGTTGCCAAACACATCGTCGCGAGACATTTTGGGAAAATATGGGTGACAAGCGACGAGGTGAAAAAGACGTGCTTTTATATCGAATTTCCGGAATGCAGCGAAGAGGCTATGAATCCGTAAAAAAACGTAACTATTCAGGACGCCCCTCCTCCACATTCGCATTTCGAACACTTCGTGTTCTTTTCTCGCCTTTGACAAGGCTAAAAATGCTCATATGTGGAGGGGGAGCCCTATTAGGATCTCAATGTATGGAAATCAAAGTCTCTTACGTGCAAGCACGACGATTCATTGATTTCCATACATTGATCCTGAATAGTTACAAAAAACTATTAAATGATTGTTAAAGACTAGACAATCTCCTTTATTTATGTTATTCTGAATTTGTTATTGAGAATCATTTAGGATGAAATGGAGGAGAAACATGAGAGGTATTGAGACCCCGATTACAAAAATTCGTCGTCAGGTGTTTACGGAAGTAGCAAAAGTTGCGTTTGAATCAGAGAATATTAATGATGATATCGAAGCGATTCCATACCGCATTACACCATCTGATGTACCACTGTACCGTGACAGTATTTACCGCGAGCGCGCGATCGCAGGTGAGAGAGTGCGTCTGGCTATGGGTATGTCTCTTCGACCGGAAAGTCAGCCGGTACATATTACCAGTGGATTGAATGAGAGTAATATTTCAGATAAATATTATGAGCCGCCGTTGATGCAGGTTATTCCATCTGCTTGTGCCGCTTGTGAGGAAAGTGGTTACGAAGTGAGTGATCAGTGCCGTGGCTGCGTGGCACATCCCTGCCAGGAGGTATGTCCGCGTGGTGCGATTTCCATGGTAAACGGACGGTCTTATATTGATAAAGAAAAATGTATTAAATGTGGAAAATGTAAGGCAATCTGTCCTTACGATGCGATTGCAAAAAAACAGAGACCTTGTGCGGTGGCATGTGGCGTAAAGGCGATTTCCAGCGATGAGCACGGACGTGCACATATCAATGATGATGTCTGCGTAAAATGCGGTCAGTGTATGGTCAGCTGCCCATTTGGTGCGATTGCAGATAAATCCCAGATTTTCCAGCTGATTCAGGCAATGAAAAAGGGGGATGAAGTTATCGTGGAACTGGCACCGGCTGTTATCGGTCAGTTTGGAACAGATGTTCGCCTTTGGAAGATTAAAGCAGCATTGAAAGAAATCGGTTTTGCTGAAGTTTACGAAGTTGCACTCGGTGCAGACATCGGGGCGATCACAGAGGCAAAACATTATGTACATGAAGTAGCGACAGGAAAACTTCCATTCCTGCTGACTTCCTGCTGTCCTGCTTGGTCCGTTCTTGCGAAGAGAACTCTTCCGGAAGAGATGGTAGAGTCCGTATCCAGCGCGTTGACACCGATGGTTGCGACG
>ERZ825670.1668-NODE-1668-length-23339-cov-4.962678_pt1 | contig 23339 bp, 16 predicted proteins | sample MGYA00519929_ERZ825670 | MGnify/ENA primary metagenome ERZ825670 (study PRJEB31778, sample SAMEA3449207) | human gut metagenome | biome: human gut; feature: human-associated habitat; material: faeces | place: United Kingdom | collected 2010/2012 ...
CAAATAAAATAATAGATATCATAAAAAAGAAAAAAAAAGGTAATAATAAAGATAATTTATTAGAAAGAAAGGAAGTTGAATTTGTGAGTTCAAGTAGTAGAAGAGGAAAAGTAAACGACGATAAAAAGAAAAAGAAAAAAGTCAAGCCTCAAAATAAAAAACAAGCAAACAAGTCAAGAGACAAGAAAGAAAAAAGTAGTAGTAAAAAGAAAGGTATTGTTAGAAAGATATTAACTATCTTATTAGGATTTGCTATCTTTTGTGTTTTTGCAGCAACGGCATTTATGATTTATATTGTAGTTAGTACATCAAACTTTGATCCTAATGCTTTAGTAAATCAAGATCAAACTGTACTATATGATAAAGATGGTAATGAATTTGCTACGTTAGGTGTTCAAAAAAGAGAATCAGTAACTTATGACCAGTTACCACAAGTTCTCGTAGATGCCATCGTGGCTACCGAAGATTCTAGATATTATCAACATAATGGTGTTGACATGGCAAGATTCTTAAAAGCAACCGCATTAAACTTAATTGGTAGAGATGATGCTGGTGGTGCATCTACCCTAACAATGCAAACAGTAAAAAATAATCTTACTAAAAAAGATAGTCTAGAAACAAATAAAATTAAAAAAATAATAAGAAAATTCCAAGACGTATACTTATCCGTATTCTTTATGGAAAAGAAATATTCTAAAGAAGAAATATTAGAATTCTATGTAAATGATAGTTGTCTTGGTGGAAGTGTATATGGAGTTGAAGAAGCTAGTAAATATTATTTTGGTAAAGATGTATCAGAATTAAGTCTTCCAGAAGCATCATTAATTGCAGGAATGTATCAAGCACCAAATAAATATAATCCATATAAGAATCCAGATAAAGCTGAAGAAAGAAGAAATACCGTTTTAAAATTAATGGTTAGACATGGCTATATAACTGAAGAAGAGATGAAAATGGCCCAAGCCGTTTCAGTAGAAAGTATGCTAGTGGGTGCTAAAGCTGATACTGATTATCAAGGCTATGTTGATACAGTAATTGATGAAGTAGAAAAATTAACTGGAGATAACCCAGTAGTAGTACCAATGAAAATATATACTGCCCTTGATAGAAGCATTCAAGATGGCATTAATGATGTATTAAATGGAACTTCTTACACTCGTTGGGCAAATGATTCGGTTCAAGCAGGTATCGCCGTAACTAATGTTAACGATGGTACAATTGTAGCAGTAGGAGCAGGAAGAAATCGTGAAGGAAAAAGAACATTTAACTTTGCTACTCAAGCCTATAGACAACCAGGAAGTACAGCTAAACCATTATTTGATTATGGTCCAGGATTTGAATATAATGATTTTTCAACATATACCCTATTCAATGATGAACCTTGGACATATACCAATGGTCCATCAGTAGGAAACTGGGATAATAAATATCAAGGATTAATAACTTTAAAACAAGCTGTTAGTGTATCAAGAAATGTCCCTGCTTTAAAAGCCTTTCAGCAAGTAGATAAAAAGAATATTGCAAAATTTGTTAGTTCTTTAGGAATAGATATTGCGTATAGTACTAAAGATGAAAATTATAAGGAATACGATAATGGCGGAGACAATATATTAAATGAAGCTTATTCAATTGGTGGTATGTCATATGGTGTAACTCCTCTAGAAATGGCTGAAGCTTATGCAAGTTTTGCTAATGGTGGTTACCACATTGAATCTCATGCTGTAATTAAAATAGAATATCGTAATTCAGATGAAACTATAGTAACAAGTGATCTTAAAGAATATCAAAAAGAAAAAGTAATGTCAGACTCAACAGCATACCTTATGAATAATGTCCTTCAGTATGCTGTAGAATATGGTTTCAGCGGTGGTGCTAGAGTTTACGGCTCTACAGTTGCTGCTAAAACAGGTACTTCTAATCTAGATGCCGCTACATGTAAGGCAAAAGGTATTCCAATTGGATCAGTTGGTGATCTTTGGACAGTAGCCTATACTCCAGAATATTCAGTAGCACTATGGTATGGTTATAAAGAAAATGATAGTACTCACTATTTAGGTAGTGCAAGTTATCCAAAAGATGATTTAATGAGTGCTGTGTTTAAAAGCATTCCAAAAACTACTAAAAAATGGGAAATACCTTCTTCAGTAGTAGCGGTTACCGTTGAAAAAGAAACATGGCCTGCACAATTAGCAAGTGAATATACACCAGATAGTATGAAAATAACTGAGTATTTCAAAAAGGGAACTCAACCTACTGAAGTATCGCAAAGATATGCTAAGTTACCAGCAGTAACAAATCTAAAGAGTACAAAAGAAGGAAATAATTATAAATTAACTTGGAACTTTAAAACTCCCGATATATTAGATAGTGCATACTTAAGTAAATACTTTAGTAATTCTGTTTATGGTAATCAATCAGCAAGTTATCTTCAAGCAAGATTAAATTATAATAATAATACCCTTGGAGGATTTGGATTTGGTATATACAAAAAAACAAGTACAGGTAATCTAGAATTAATAGACTTCATAGATAGCAAAAGTACTGAATATACTTACAAACCAACTTCAAATGGTAGTGTAGATATCATTGTTCGTGCAGAATATAAAAACTTTAAAGATAATGCTAGTGACGAAACAAAAATAACTATCAGTGCCAATAATGTTAAAGAACTAGAGATTTCATTATCAGGTAATGAATCAATATCAGTAACCAAAGGTAACTATAATGAAAAAGGAATAATAGTAAAATATGATAATAAAAATGTAACTCTATTAAGTGATATAACATATACACTAAATAATACCACATACAAATCAAAATCTGAATTAGAAGATGAAATAAATAGACTTGAAGCTGACAAAGAAGTTGAAATAACCTACTCTGCTACATATAATAAGATAACTAAAACAATAACAAGAAAAATAAAAATCGAGGAATAAAAAATTCTTCGATTTTTATTTCTAAAAAAAATAGTTATACAGCTATGTATAGCTATTTTTGATTATCCACTAAATATTTAATAATATTAGATAGATGCATACCATGTGATCCCTTAAATAATACCAAATCTCCATCTTTAAGAAGATTATTTATATATTCGTAAGATTCATTTTCATTGTTAAAATGTTTTAAATTATCATAATTATTATTTTTTAAATATTCATCAGTATACTTAGTTTCATTACCAATAGTAATAATATAATCTAAATCACTATTAAGTAATACCTTACCTATTTCTTCATGAAGATTCTTACTAAAAGTACCAAGTTCCAAAACATCTCCAATTATAGCAATCTTTCTTTTACCTTCTCTTTTAATTAAAAGCTCTAGTGAAGATTTAATAGAATCCAGTGATGCATTATAAGTATCATCTATCAAAGTAGCTCCATTTTTTAATTTTTTAAACTCTAATCTATTACTAGTAAGTTTAAAAGTCTCAATACCTTTTTTAATATTTTCTATATCAACATTACATAATACACCCATTACATAAGCTACTAAAGAGTTATATATAAAAGCAGTATTACCAATATTACATTTAATATTGTTATTATCTATTTTAAACTCAGTTAAATCACTATTAATATCTTTAGCCATATAATCACTATCATTATCTATACCAATAGTAATAATCTTATTTAAAGACCTTATATACTCAATATTATCATGTAATATATCATTATCATTATTGATAATAAGTGGTCCATTAAGTCCTTCAATTATTTCTAATTTTGCTTTCATTATATTTTCTCTAGAGCCTAAGTTACCAATATGAGCAGTACCTACATTAGTAATTACCGCTATTGTAGGCTTAGCTATATTAGTAAGAAAAGATATCTCACCAAAATTATTCATACCCATTTCAATTACCATAATATCTTCATCTTTTAATCTAAGTATTGTAAAAGGAAGACCAATATGATTATTGTTATTACCTTCAGTTTTAAGTACCTTATACTTAGTACTAAGTACTGCATATATCATATCTTTCGTAGAGGTCTTACCTACACTACCAGTAATCCCTACTACTGGAATATCATATAAACTTCTTTTATATCTAGCAAGATCTTGTATACATTTTAATGAATCCTCTACTAAAACAATAGTTCTATCCTTATATTCCAAAGGAATATCATTAACATCAATATTATCTAGTATACAAGCCTTTGCACCTTTATTAAATGCATCTCTATAAAACTTATTACCATCAAAAGCTTCACCCTTAATACCAACATAAATATCCCCTTTTTGAATAGTTCTAGTATCATGAGAAAAATTATCGAGTACTAAATTAATATCACCGCATAATAATTTACCATTAAATTTATCAATTATATCTTTTACATAAATCATATATAACACCTACTCATAAGAATCATTAATAATACTATCAATATTAGATAGTTTATCATCTATCTCTTTCAAAGATACTGCACTCTTCTCTACCTTAATTGAAGTCTTATCTTCCTTTTCCTTATCATTATATGTTTCCATACCTTTAATATTATAAGAAGATAATATTCTATCCTTGATTACATAAGAACCATTACTATATCTATCCATAATAGGAATCTCTGTAATCTTAACTTCTTTAGTATAATTATCAGATACAATACCAATTAGACTCTTAGAATCTTCAATATAAACACTAATAACCCTACTAGGATTACTCTTAATTACCTTCATAAGAAGTATTCCTCTCTTAGCTCTTGAAGTCTTTTCAAATTCTAATAATTTAACTCTCTTACCAGTACCCTTATCAGTAAGTATTGTAATATATTCATTACCAGCATCAAATAGTATTCCACTAACTACATAATCATCTTTTAAGTTAATAGATTTAACACCAGCAGCCTTAATTCCTACTACTGGAACCTCACTAACATCATACCATAGTCCATAACCACATGAAGTAGCAATAAATATTTCACTATCACTAGAGTCAGTAACACTAACTATTTCATCATCATCTTTAAGATTCATCATCTTAATAGGTTTACTATATCTCTGTGCTTTAAATTCATTAAGTAAAGTTCTCTTAATCATACCATTCTTAGAAAAACTTGTAATATATTTTTCTTCATCAAAATCACTTACAAACATAGAATGTACTATTTTTTCATCATCCATTAATGGTATAATATTACTAATATGTTTACCTAAATCCTTCCATTTACATTCAGGTATATCATATACTGGTAAATATAAATAATTACCTAAATTAGTAAATAATAACATCACATCAGTAGTATTAATATTATACATACCAATAGTATAATCATTTTCTTTGAGTAATGTATCCTCTCCATTAGAAGAACTATAACTTCTATAAGGAACTCTCTTAATATATCCCTCATTAGTAACTACTACTACTACTTGTTCTTTAGGTATCATTCTTGTAGTATCAACCTTAACATCAGCAGCCTCATCCCTAATCTCTGTTCTTCTAGGAATAGCATACTCCTTCTTAATCTTTCTAAGATCATCTTTAATAACTGAATTAAGTTTCTCAGGACTAGTTAATATTTCCTCATATAACTTAATCTTTTCTGCTAATTTTTTCATTTCTTCCTCTAAAGTAACAATATCAGTATTAGTAAGTCTATATAGTTGTAAATTAACTATAGCCTCAGCTTGCTTATCAGTAAATTCATACTCTTTAACTAAATTAATAATAGCATCAGCCTTATTCTTACTTCTTCTAATTAATGCAATAACTTCATCTAATATAGATATAGCTTTAATTAAACCTTCCATAATATGATAACTTGCTCTAGCGGTCTTTAAATCATATTCTGTACCTTTATATACAATCTCTTTTTGATGAGCAATATAAGCATCTAATATTCCAAGTAAACCAAGTTGCATAGGTCTACGATTAACAATAACAACATTATTAAAGTTATAAGATATTTGTAAATCAGTATTCTTATATAAATAATTAAGAATATTATTAGCATCAGCATCCTTCTTTAAATCAATAGCAATTTGTAGTCCTTCTTTATCTGATTCATCTCTTACTTCTACTATACCATCAAGTTTTTTATCTAATCTTACTTCATCTATTTTACGAACAAGTAAAGATTTGTTAACATCATAAGGAATCTCATTAATAATAATCTTATTCTTATCAATAACAGCTTTAGCTCTTATATATATTTTTCCTCTACCAGTTTCATAAGCTTGCTTTATACCATCTAAACCAAGTACTATACCACCAGTAGGAAAATCAGGTCCTTTGACATAATTCATTATTGTATCAAGTCTACTATTAGGATTATCTATTCTAAATATTGTAGCATCAATAACTTCGCCTAAATTATGCGGAGGCATATTAGTAGCATAACCAGCACTAATACCAGTAGTACCATTTACAAGTAAATTAGGAAATCTACTTGGAAGTACTGTGGGTTCTAATAATCTATCATCGTAGTTAGGAGCCATAGGTACAATACCAGTCTTATCAATATCTCTTAGAAGTTCTCCAGCTATTTTAGAAAGTCTTGCTTCAGTATAACGACTAGCGGCAGGACTATCTCCATCAATAGAACCATTATTACCTTGCATCTCTATTAAAGGAGCTTCATTCTTCCAAGGCTGACTCATTCTAACTATTGCCTCATATATAGAACTATCACCATGTGGATGATAATTACCCATTACCATACCAACAGCATTAGCACTCTTTTTAGTAGGCTTATCATAAGTATTATGTTCTTTATACATTGAATATAATATTCTTCTTTGTACAGGTTTTAATCCATCTCTAACATCAGGAATAGCTCTATCTTGAATAATATATTTAGAATATCTTCCAAAACTCTCACCCATTATATCCTCTAAAGAATAATCATATATTCTCTTAATAATTTCTTCCATATATTTACCACCATACCAATTATATAATATTTTTCCTTTATTTTCAAGGAATTATACATCTTATTTACATTTATATTCACTATAAGTCTTAATAAATTAAGTCTTATTAGTGTTTATTTGAGCCAATGATATTGTCTCAAATAAATATATCAACCATATCTATTATATATAAGCAAAAAATATGTATCAAGATAAAGAAAAAAGATAAAATTTTCATAAATATTTTTATCTTTTTATTTAACTAATATTCAACCCTACAAGTAGTGTTAGCAGTAACAGAATTTATAGTAGCTGTATAAAAAACACCAGAACTATGACTTATAGAACAAGTCTGTCCATTTGTACAAGTACATGACATGCTTGAAGTTGGAGAAGAAAAACTTTTTTCATACTTATTACCTCCAGTCACTGAAGCAGTATCATACAAAGTATCATCAACATATAGTGTAACTGTAAATGGTCCACTACCTCCAGAAGATTTAGCAGTTAATGTTTTAGTCACAGCACTTGCTCCCATCGTTCCAGAACATGGACTTGATGATGTACATGAATTCATTGTATAACCAGTTGAAGCAGTTCCATAATAATAATATGTTGTTCCATATTTTACACTTAATGTTTTGTTAGAGGTTGAAGAAGTATAGCTACTTGCTCCATTAACTTTGTAATATATAGTGCTTACACCTGTACCTTTATTTAATGTTAAATTATAACTATTTGCTGTAGCAGTTAAACTCTTTGTCACAGCACCTGCTCCCATTGTTCCAGAACATGGACTAGATGATGTACACGAACTCATTGAATAACCAGTTGAAGCAGTTCCATAGTAATAATATGTTGTTCCATATTTTACAGCCACTGTTTTAGAAGCTGTTGATGAACTATAATTAGTTGCCCCATTTACTCTATAATATATTGTACTTACACCTGTTCCTTTACTTAAAGTTAAATTGTAACTATTTGCACTTGCAGTTAAAGTCTTAGTTACTGCACTTGCTCCCATTGTTCCAGAGCATGGGCCAGATGATAAACTACACGAATTCATTGCATATCCAGTTGAAGCAATACCATAATAGTAATATGTTGACCCTTCATTTACACTAACAGTTATACTACTATTAGTAGTTGAGGCATAAGTATTAGAACCATTTATTTTGTAATACATAATAGATATACCTGTTCCCTTAGTTAAAGTTAAATTATACTTTGCTACAGTAGCAAGAGTTATAACTTTCATATAACTAGGAAGAACTATATCTTCTTTACTTGTAGTAACACCAATAGTAATAGTAATTGTGTTTGAAGTGTTATTTTTGATATCCATACTCAAAGTACCACCTTGACCAATATCGGTGCCACTAGGATCTATATCACTTTCTTGATTTCTGACAAAAGATATATCATTACTATTTCCTTCATAAATATACCACACAGCATACTTAACGCCATCAATTTGTTCATCATTAAATATAGAAACATTAGTAGTTCTTGTGGCATTAGGTCCTATTGTTACCTCAACAGTATCAAAAATATCACCATTATAAGATAAATTAGATGAAAACGATATTGGATTACTAATTTCTGCACTTGCAGTAAAAACAGCCAGTGTAGAACCAATACCAAGTCCAACTAAACCAATAGTAATAACTAAAATTAAATAAATTGTCTTCATAGAAATTTTAGTTTCCATTACACATTCCCTCCTTATTTACTAAAGAAATTAAGTATCTCAGATATATCAACCTTAGATATATGTATTAGTATTGCAGCCATTGCTAAGAATGGCCCAAAAGGTATTAAATTATCTTTCCTACTAAATAGCGTATAAACTGCTACTGGAAAAGCAATAAAAGTAGCCAAGAATATATCACATATACATAGAGGATATCCAATTACTATTCCAAATAGAAACATTAATTTAATATCTCCTCCACCCATAGACTCTCTCTTAAATAGCTTATCCCCTATTAATTTTATCACATACATTGTAACAAAAGCAAGTATTCCTGCAATAATTTTATCAGCAGTATACTCAAGTCCAAAGAAGATAAGTTCTAAAATTATAATGACAATAGCGGCCACTGCTATAACTTCATCTAATATAATCATATATTCAATATCACTTACAATAATAGTAATTAAACTAGATATAAATATTAAACTAATAACAAAGTTATAGCTAAAACCAAATGAATGGTAAGAAGTACAAAATAATACTCCAGTAATAACTTCAACTAATAAGTAACTTATTGGTATTTTATTATGACAGCATCTACTTTTACCACCTTGTATAACATAAGATACCACTGGTATTAATTCATACCACCTAAGTTTATGTTGACAACTATGGCAATGACTTCTAGGATACAGAATAGATTCATTATTAGATAGCCTCACAGCCAAATTATTAAGAAAACTACCCATTGCTGTTCCAAAGATAAATATTATTATATATATATATATTTCCATAAAATCACCTATAAAATGTCATTATACATACTAAACATTGGAACAAATATAGCAAGTAATACAACACCTACTATTCCCGCAAGTAATATTATCATAACAGGTTCTATTAAACTTTTTAATCTTTGAACTAAAGCCTTTTGTTCCTCTTCATAATAAGAAGCAACATTTTCCATCATTACCCCAAGTCTACCTGTTTTTTCTCCAGTAACTAACATTTCATAAGCAATTCTAGGAAAAGCCCATTTATCCTCAAAAGCTTTAGATAATCCGGCACCTGTACTAAGATTAGTAACAGCCTCTTTTATTATATCTTTATATATCTCATTATTAGTAACCTTGCCTAACATTTCAATACTATCAGTAATAAATACATCATGTCTAATAAGTGAAGAAAAAGTCTTAGTAAACATAACTATCTGATTATCAATTATAACATTCTTAATTATTGGAATATGCATAAGTATATACTGAACAAAATATCTAAACTTCTTAATATTCTTATACATAGCAATAAGTATAATAATAACACCTATTATTGCAATAAGAATCTTAATAATATTATCTTTAACAAAATTACTAGTATTAACCAAAAATACCGTAATACCAGGAAGGTCTGCACCTAACTGCTTAAATATATCTTCAAACCTAGGTATAATAAATATAAGTAAGAATGTTAATACCGCAATAGCCACAACTAGAACAACACTTGGATAAGTAAGTGCAGATATTATTTGTTTTCTATTAGTATCAGCAGTCTTGTAATATGCTGCCATATCATCTAATGCCTCAGTTAAATTACCAGTAAGTTCTGAAGTTTTAAGCATATTAATAAGTAGTTTAGGAAATATATTTCCTTGTCTAGCCAGTGCTTCACTAAAAGGAGCACCAGTATTTAATTCATATAATATTTTTTTATATAAATTCTTTCTATTCTTATTCTTAGTTTGCTCATCTAACATAACAATAGAATCAGTAAGTGGAATACCACTCTTAATATAGGTAGACAACTGTGTTAAAAAGAATACTAAATCTTTATATTTCATTGGTCTTTCTAATGTTAAAAAATCACCAAATTTACTAATTTTAGTTTCCTTAATTTCAAGTATCTTATACCCTTGACTATTTAAGAAAGACTCTACATCTAATCTTCTAAAAGCATCAAAATAACCTTTAACAGTCTTACCCTCCTTGTCGTAGCAGGTATATTTATATCTTGTTTTAACTCTACTCGCAGCAGTATTACCACTAACAGTTTGATTAGAAGAAAAAACAGCATTATTATTACTAGTATTATTAACATTTTTACCATTCATAATATAATCACCTATTCTATAAATAATTATAACATAGAATAATCTATTTTTTAACATTTTTTTCTAAATTTCATATATTATTTTAGAAAGGGAGTATTATATATGTATGGAAATAACTTTGGATATCCTTTTATTGGTGGGATGCCTAATCAAATAGTACCTCCAATGACAGGAAATATGATGGGACCCATGATAGGAGCCCCTCTAAGGTCTGGAGGTGGTGGTCTTCGTTCATTATTAGGTCTAGGTAGGGCATCAACAGGCACCAGTGGTTTTAACTTTACCAGTCTTTTAAATGGTGCTTCAAAAACACTAGGAGTAGTAAAAGATGCCATCCCCGTAGTCAAAGAAGTCGGACCAATGATGAATAATATGCGTTCTATGTTAAAAATAGCCTCAGTATTCAAAGACGAAACAGATACCACAAAAAAAGAAGATACTACATCTCCGAATATAGCATCTTCAAACATAAATAGTAATAACACTACTACTACTCAAAAAGTAGAATATACAAATCAAACAAATAACCAGCCAAATTTCTTTTTATAAGAAATTTTTTTATTTTATATACTTAATATCAAACTTATTATACATAAATTTCATTATAAAATAACTAATACTAGTATAAATAATAGTCATAAATATACTATGAATAATTATATTAAACAAAAGTATAATACTATAATCACCATATCCTGTAATCATTAGTATTATAAAGGATAATATATGATAAATAATAATACCAACATAACTAATAATATTAGTCATAAAAACATTTCCTGGTAATATATTATACAATATTTTAATAACTATCCCAATAATAATAAATATAAAAGTATTAACAAATATTGTTGAAGTATAAAGAATATCAAATAATATACCAAATATAAATATAAGTATAAAAAACTTCTTATCATTATCAAAATAAGGATATATAATAGCAAAAGATATAATTATATATATCGTAGTAAAATAACTAATATTAGATAAAGTACTAGGAAATATATTAGACATAATACCTTCAAGTAAAAAAGAAATAACCAAATATATAATACTAATAATCATTACTATCTTTCCTTTTTAATATACTAACATAATTAATATCAGTAAAATCACTTGAAGGTTTAACTTTAATAATCTTAGCTAAATCATAAGAATCAGTAGATATCTCACTAACAGTGCCTACTAAAACACCTGAAGGAAATATACCACCAAGTCCAGAAGTATATACATAGTCTCCTACTCTAACATCCTTAGTATTACTAATACCCTCTACTTCCAAATAATTATCATTATAATCATAACTATTAATAAGACCATATAAATCATAATCACCATTACTTATATGAACAGATATCTTATTATTAGTGTCACTCGTAGTAATAAGTCTAACATCAGAAGTAAAAGTACTAGTCTTAATAATTTTACCAATTAATCCTTTAGAATTAATAACAACCATATCCTTCTCTACCCCATTATAAGTACCCTTATCTATCGTAATAGTATTATACCAAAAGCCAACATTTCTACTGACAACCGTAGCATTCAAATATTCATAATCAGATAAATTATGTTCAATATTAAGTTCTTCCTTTAATCTCTCAAGTTCTCTTCTAAGTTCAATATTCTCAGCCTCAATTGAAGTAACTCTATCAAGAGAAGTTTCTAATATATCATTATCTTCTTCTACACTTTTAAGTTCATTATAATCATTTATTTTACCAGATACAAATTTAACCGGATATGATACAATCTTCTCAGTATACACTAAAGCATCCCTAATAAAAGATTCAACCTTATTAAGTTTTCTATCTTCTTTAAGAGTAAAAGAAAATATAACAAAAATAATAATAATTAAAACAATAATACCAATAACAATATATTTCTTAGGTATACTTCTTTTATTTTTCATAAACATTTATATCACATTCCCATCGTATCTTATTATATAATATTTTTAATTAAATTAAAAGTATTATAAATTATTATCTTGATAAAAACTATAATAATTGCCCTTACCAATAATAATATGATCAATTAAATTAATACCATGTAAAATACCAATATCTTTAATTCTTTTAGTAAGTTCTTTATCATTACCTGAGGGACTACTGTTACCTGAAGGATGATTATGAATACATATAATATAACTAGCGGACATTAAATAAGCCCATTTAAATATCTCTCTAGGGTGTACTAAAGAATAATTAACAGTACCTTTAAATAATAATTTCTTATCTATATATTTCTTTTGATTATCTAAATAAATAACATAAAAGAGTTCTTGTTTAATACCATCAAATAAATTATGAAAATAATTAATAATAGATTCAGGATTAGTTAAATATACTAATTCTTTATAATTGTCTTCTAAATAAACTCTTCTTCCTAGTTCAATTGCGGCCATTAACTCTATTGCTTTAATATTACCTACTCCATTTATCTTAGATAAAGTATTAACTTCCATATTTTTAAGTTCATTAATATTATTAACTGAACTAAGTATATTATGAGATATTTCTTTTAAACCATACTTCCTAGTACCGGACTTAAGTATTATTTCAATAAGTTCTTCATTAGATATATTATCTCTACCATATTTAATAAATCTTTCTCTAGGTCTTTCCTCACTAGGTAAACCTTTTAAGTTCACTTAATCTCACACCTTTCTTTTATATAAAGTAAAGCGTAATGTGTTGTTACTTTACCTACTATCTTCTCCTTTCATAAAGATTTTGCTCTTAATAAAATCTAATAATAACATACTAAAATATCTCTTACAAGTTTGAGCCTTAATATGACTACATTATATTATTTAATACTATTAAAGTCAATAAGAACTGATAAGTTAATATCAGTTCTTATTTTAATTATTATGTTCACTTTAATCCTAAGGTATTAAAGTGTTGTTATTAGCCTTTAGGTCTAATAACAATGTATCTACATACCTATCATATATAAGCATATCTATATATTTAAAATTATACAAATAAATTGTTTTATTTATTTTAATAGTTCTTCTACTATTTTATATATTTCAGTACTAGGATTAGCCTCCACAGTACCTATTATTTTACCATTTTCTAATTGGTGCTTTTCAAGTTTTTTAGCGCTATCTATTGCTTTATTAATATTTTTATTAATATCAGAAAAAATATTTATATTCTTAGCATAATTAGGATAAAACTTTTTTAATCTATTTATTAAACTTTTATTATCCATACTCGCAGTTGTATATTCATAATGAAGTAAAAACCATAACTCTATACTTGGAGTAGATGTTATTATTTCAATACCACTCAAACTAGCAAGTTTTTTAGCCTCTTTAATCACAGTATTTTTAATAGGTTCTATATCAGTATCAAAAATACAATATGCCCTATCACCATCACTTAAATCCACACCAATTTTTTTCATTTCTTCAATTAACATTTTAACTAAGTTCAATGGATCCGTATAATTACCTTTTGCAAATGATATTGAATAACTCTTTTTACCATTATCAAAATTATTAAAATATAATTTTTCGGTTTTGTTTTTACCTTCAACAGCAATTATTATTTTATTTTTTTGTTTTCTTTCTTTTCTTACTCTGTCATTACTAATTACTCGTTTATTTTCTATTCTTCTTCCCACAAGTTAAAATCATTCTTGATGAAAGGTACAGCACCATATCTACCAAGCATATATCCTTTTTCAACATTTTCTTGTTTTCTTACTGAAAAATCACTTAAAGAATATAAATCACTTTCTCCAGTTTCACTATTTTTTTCAGTAAACCATATCTGGTCTCTTCTGAGAATATTTAAATCTAATAAATTAGTATCATGAGTATTGAAAATTAATTGAGAACCATTTTTATTTATTTCTGCATCATTAAATATTTCTACTATATATTGTACTAAAAATGGATGTAGACTTTTATCTAATTCATCTATTATTAATACTTTTTTATTTTTTAAACTATCAGCCAAAAAAGGTATAAATGCAAATATCATTTGAGTACCTAAAGATTCTTCATCTATTGATAAGTAGTTATCACTATTTTTATGTTTAAATAATACTTGATATGCTTTGGGTTTATCAGGTAAAGTTTTTGTAATAAACTCTGGTATTGCAGTTAAGAACTCTCCTGGTACATCTATTTGAGATATTTGGTAATCTTCTATATTAAAATCAGCCTTTTGTAAAAAATCAATAGCAAAATCTTTTAAATAATCTGGATTTGTTTCATACATTTTATAAGCCATATTTTTTAGTATTTCTAAATTATTACAAGTTCCTATTCCATTTGTTAAAAAGTTATATGCTGCTTTTGTCTTGTCAAAGTTCCAATTAGTCGCTGTGGCTAAGAAAAACTTATTTTGAGCATTTTTAGCCTCTATTTCTCTTAATATCTTTTCATCTTTCTGTGTATAACTATATTCATTTATATTAGTTCTATCAAATATCTTAGTTTCTCTTCCATTTGGATAGTAATATAAATATTCATCATAAATCTTATCCTTATCCGCTATAAAACCATAAACATATCTTGTTTCATCCAAAATAAACTTAATTTCAAATTCGCTTGGTTTATTAACACTACCTTTATCAAGTTTAAATGGTATCAAAGGAAGTTTAGCATTAATATCAACACTATTTGACGACCTTAACATTAAAACTACAAGAGTTAATATTTTAAATAAATTAGATTTACCTGAAGCATTTGCTCCATAAATTGCAGCACTTTTTAAAACTTTATTACCACCAATTTCTACATAATTATCATTTAGTTCTTTATTGGAATTAGCAATCATACTAAAAGTTACTTTCTCTTTAAATGACAAGAAATTCTTTACACTAAACTCTAATATCATTTTATTTCATTCCTCCCTCTTTGATAATATTATATGCATTTTTTAATATAAAATCAACATTTTTTCATATTTTATTTTACTTTTTTGCATTTTTTGTGCAAATTATGTAAATAAAATACTGATTTTTGACATTTAAAAAGAAATAGAACAAACTATTTCTTTCTCATCCAGTTCTTACCATCTACCACTCTTGCAACAACCATTGAATTAGATAAATCACCAACTACATTAAGCATAGTGGCTGGAGCATCTATTATCGTAGCAATAATAGTAAGTATCGGAAGAGCTCCAGTACCATATCCCATCATAGTAAGAATCATCATCTCCGATATAGTACCACCTCCTATAGGGACGGCAGTAACAAGTAAAGTAGCCACTAAAGCAATAAGTAGTATTTTAAATATGCCATCAAAACCGCTAATATTAGTACCAAATAAACACACTAAAAACATAATCTTAAATACACTACCAATAATAGAACCATCCTTATGAAAACTAGTACCAAGAGGTATTACAGTCTCTGCTATATCATCAGGTACTCCTATCTTTTTAGCACATTCACTATTAACAGGAATAGAGGCTGCCGAAGAACAAGTAGCAATCGAAGTCAAACTTGCAGGTATAACATTCTTCCAAAATCTCTTAACTCCTTCTAATCTACCCGCTATAAAAGCATATATTGTATACATAATAAAGTAAAATAATAAACATACTATCGTATAAATAACAAAAGTCTTAATATACCCAACTGCTATTGCACTACCAAAAGTACCAACTAAAGAAGCCGTACAACACATAAATCCAATTGGAGCATAGTACATAATAATATTAACTACCTTCATAATAACTTCATTAAAAGATTCTAGTACTTCTCTAGCCTTATCACCCTTATTACCAGCCATATTAATTGCTATTCCAAATATAATAGAAAATACCAAAAGAGCAATCAAATTATCCGTATTAAGTAAATCACCGAACTTACTAACAGTAAGAGTCTTCGCTGTTCTTTCTAATATATTAAGTTCTTCTACCTCAGTATTCTCTACTAAAACACTCTTAATAGCATTAACTTTATCAGTATCAACTAAATTAATCTTATAAGTAGAAACAAATCCCACTACTACAGCCACTAATGAAGTAACAATAAAAGTAACAATCGTTGTAATCATAATCTTACCAAGTCTCTTAGGACTCTTAATCTTAGATATAGATACCGTTATTGAAAGAAATATAAGTGGTACCACAACTACCAAAAGCATATTAATAAATATATCCCCTAAAGGACTAAGTACACTAGCCTTCTCTTTAAATATAAGTCCAATAAACGTACCAATAACAACAGCCATTATTAATATAATACTAGACTTATAACTCTTCATAAACTTCTTCATAATATCACCTTCCTAATACCATTATATTATTAACAAAGAAATAATATAAGTATCATAAATCCACATTAAATATAAATAATTTTACTAAAATCCACATCTATGTTATAATGAATTTGAGGTAACTATGAAAAAATATATAAAATTAAATAATAATGATAATCATCTATCATTAGGTAACTTTACCAGAATAATAAAAGAAAACACTATCAATAAAACAAGTGCTCTTCAAACAGAAGTATTTAGTACTCTATTTAATACTGCCAATATAAATGATACTACAATAAATAACTATTGTATTGGTATAAGAAGTATAAATAATGATTATAAGCAGCAGTATATAATATATAAAAAGAACTATCCAAAAGATAACTATATATTATTAGATATTATAATAAATTTATTAACTATAATCACTGGTAATATTTATTCAAATCTAACTAAAAAAGAAAAGATAGATTTAATAAATAATAATACCTTATTAAAAACAGTAACTATAAAATTATATAATATTAGTAAAAACGATAAAGAAGTATCTAAAGAACTATCAAGTAATCTATTAGAACTAATAAATAATAACAATCTATGCATTGCCCTTACTGAAATATTATTCTTTATCATATTAGATAAAAAACAACCTATCTATGAAGATAATATCAAAAAAGAAATAATAGAAAATCTTCTAAGTAACACTCTAGTATCCCCTCATGAACTCGAAGAATATCTAAATCTAAAACTAAGTGAAGGTATAAATTATAATTACTCATTAAATACCCTAGCCCAAAACAATAATCCCTATGCTCTATATGAATTAGGAAGAGAAGAATACAAAGGTTATATCAAGGGCTATCCAAGATATGATATAAGTTATAACTACTTCAGTAGAGCTTCTTTAAAAGATCATCCAAGTAGTTATTATATGCTAGCTAAAATGTTAATAAATAAAAATATTGGAAATGGTACCAAGAAAGATTTAAAACTTGCTTATGAATATCTAAATAAATCAATATCTCTAGGTAATATAGCCTCGGTTAATCTATTAGGAAATATGTATAAAGAAGGATTATATGTAAAAAAAGATATAAATAAAGCTATATCACTATATGAAGAAGCATCTTTACATAACTATGTTTATGCTTATAATAATCTTGGTAAAATATATGAAAACAATAAAGATTATCAAAAAGCCTTCAAGTGCTTTGAAAAAGCCTCCCTACTTGGAGAATCATATGCTCTAAATACACTTGGAGAATACTATCGTAAAGGAATATATGTGGATATAGATTTAAATAAAGCTTTCACTCTATATAATAAAGCCATTCAAGTACCAATAGATAATATCTATTACTATGCCTACTATAACCTAGCCAAATACTTCTATTTAACTGGAGATATTGTCTTAGTAAAAAATATAAATAAAGCTATTAACTATCTCACAATAGCAAGTAATAATAATATTATCGAAGCCTCTATCTTATTATTATATATTTATGTAGATAAATACCTAAAAGAACTAGATACCAGTATCATATCCAGAATAAAAGAACTAACTCTAACTATTGAAAAACATCCTAAGTATAATAAAGAAATAAAAAAAGAAATAGATAGCAATCTATTAAAACTAAAGCAAAATAAAAAAATAAATATAGATATTATATTCTAACTATATTTATTTTTCTTTTATATATTTATCACTAATATAAGTAAATAGTAGTAAATAAACAATACCAAGAAGATAACCTCCTAGTACATCAGAAGTATAATGAACTCCTAGATATATTCTAGTTAAACCAACTACTAGAATAAGTATTGATAATATACTAATTAATAAATATTTTATCTTTTTATTCTTAATATAATTATAAGTTAAATATATCAAATAACCATATACTACCATACTAACAGCACTATGTCCAGAAGGAAAACTCTTACCAGCCTCAGTAATAATATTAATATCACTAGGTCTATCTCTACCAATAATATTTTTAATTATTACATTATTAAGTACTACAATACCAAGTAAATTTAAAACAATACAAATATTAATCTTCTTATTTCTAAATATAAATAAAGATATTGCTAATATAATAGTAACAATACCAATAACAATAGTACCACCTATATTAGTAATAATTTTCACTATCTTATCCATATTATTACTTCTTAATTTAGAAATAATATTATATCCAATATCATCTATATATAATTTATTCTTAGTAATAACAAATATCATAATAGTGGTAAATAATATTAAACATACCCCAAGTATTATCCATCTAATTTTCTTCCCTTTAATTATAATCACCCTCTTTTAACTTATCAACAAGTTTAGCATATACTTTCTTCATATGATCTTCACTTGAAGAACTAACCATTTTATCAATATCTATCCAGTTAACTCCGCTATTCTCATCTTCTTTAATTAATAATTCTTCATTTTCATCAGCCTCAAAAATATAAGTAGCATTTAAATGAATATGACTAGAAACAAATTTACCTCTCTTAATATGACTTTTAACAGGTAATACATCTATAGCATAAAAGTCTTTAGATAAAGGTTTTAAGTTCTTAATACCAGTCTCTTCCATAACCTCTCTCATAGCCACTCCAAGTAAATCACTTTCACCATCAGCATGACCTCCCGGCCAAGCCCAAGAATTATAAATATTATGATATATCATAAGTACTTTACTTCTATTCTTATTAACAACAAAAGCCGAACTACAAAAATGACCAAATATATTCTTCCTAGTTAATACATCATCAAAAGTATCTATAAACTTCAAAATATATTTCTTATCACTCTCTTCTTGCTCATCATAAGGTACATAATTAACAATTCTTTCTCTTAATTCATTCATAAGTAATCACCACTCCATTTCATTATTCCATTAATTTTATCGTTCAAATAATCAGTTATGTTAGAAAAATATTATCTACTACTTATGCATTAAACTATTGTTTATCACATGTACTTGAGATCACAGTCTGTGATCTCAAGTTAATTATTCTTTTATAGTTTTTTATCTCGAAACAACAATTTTAATTGGTTACAATTTGTAACCGTTTCATTTTTGAATAAGTTAAACTTTTACCTTTTCTCTAACAGGCACACACTCTCCACATGTTTCGTATTAGGAAACATATCAAATAAAGTAATATCCTTAAGTTCATACTTACTCTTTAATACATTAATATCTCTAGCCAAAGTAATAGGATTACAAGATACATAAACTATTCTCTTAACATTACTATTACAAAGTAACTCAGTAGTAGTCTTATCAAGTCCACCTCTCGGAGGATCAACAACAACTACTTCCTCATTTATACTATTAATATCACTAGCCCTTTTACATTCAAAACTAATATTACCTATATCATTAATCTTCTTATTTAAATTAGCTCCTTCTACAGCATCACTATTAATCTCAATACCCCTTACTCTATTAAAATTATCTGCTAAATATATACCAATAGTACCAGCGCCACAATATAAGTCAAGTAGGCTTTCCCCCTTACCCGCAGCTTCCTTAACTTTATCATATAACTTACTAATCATATCAGTATTAACTTGAAAGAAAGATTTAGGATATACTGCATACTTATATTTATCTACATTAATAGTAATATAATCATTACCATATATAACCTCATCATTAAGTACTATACTTTTAACCATACCTTTAAGACTATTTATAATCATATCCCTATCAGTATCACCATTTAATATAACCATAATCTCATTAGTACCCTTAATAACAACATCATTTATTCCAGTTAAATCAAGTTTATTAAGACTATCAATAACTTTATTAATATTATCATTAACTAAATAACACTTATCAATATTAACAAGATTATTACTCTCTTCCTCAGTTAATGAAACCTTACCATTAAATACCTTTAACCCAATCTTATTGCGGTATCCATATTCTTTATAATTAGAAATAATCTCTGGATTAACATCATATCCAGCATATCTCTTCATAATATCTATTACAGATTCCTTCTTATATACCAAAGCCTTATCATACTTAATATACCCAGTACTACATCCACCACAAGTATCAAAATAAGGACATATACTCTTTCTTCTATTACTACTTTCCGTAATAATATTCATAGCCTTACCAATAGAATAATTCTTCTTATCTATGGTAATTCTAGCATCAACAACTTCTTCAGGCAATACCGAAGGAATAAATAATACCTTATCATTAATTCTACTTATACCTCTAAAATCATGAGATAACTTATCAATCTTCACTATCATAAACATCACATATATATCATAACATACGATTGCCAAGTTAGCAACTTAATTATTAATTTTTTAAAACAACCCCAATAAGCACTTAGCAAAATCCAAATTTTACTATTTAAAATACTAGTTACATATTTACATTAATTCCATTTTATGATAATATTAATAAGTAACGAAATGCCTCTATTTTAGAGGGAGAAAAAGGAACGCTGTTCCTTTTTTTCGCATTAGAAAAGAAGTCTACGACTTCATAAGTTCATTAATAATATCTTCCATAGTAACAATACCAAGAAAATTATTCTCTCTATCAGTAACAAGAGCCATATGTGCTCTAGCACCATGTAATACCTCAAGACAAGATGCCAAATTAGTATTCTTACTCACAGTAACAGGTTCCTTAACATTTCTCTTAATACTAATAGTCCCATCATTAAGTATCTCGTCAAGTAAATCAACCTCATATAATATACCAACAATCTTATTATCTTTAGTAATTATAGGTATTCTATCATGATGATCTCTAAAAATACATTTCCTTACCTTGAAAGAAGAATCAGTATCATATAAATAAGAAACATTCTCTTTACCAATCATAATATTCTGTACTCTTAACCTCTTTAATATAACAGCCTTTTGAATAAAAGCACTCTCTTTCCCTTCAATAACACCCTCATCTTTAATAGTTTTAACTATCTCAACAAGTTCATCTTTAGTGGCAGTTACTTTATGTTTGTTTTTTACTTTCCTTTCAAATTTAGAAATTATCTTGTTTATTGGAGTAAGAATAAACATTATAGTTTTTAATACTAATGCTAGTCTCATAGCCACCACTTCTGAATATTCTCTTCCCAATATTTTAGGAGTTATCTCTGTAAATATCAAAACAATTAAAGTAAGTATAATCGTAACTAGCGTTACAGAGCCATCACCATATAAATTAGAAAAATAATAAGTAGTAATAGAACTTACCATAACACTACATACACAGTTAACTACAAGTATTGAAGTAATAGCCTCCGAATACTTAGAATATAACTTATATACCATCTTAGCCTTCTTATTCTTATTTTCCATAAGTTTCTTAATTCTAATAATATTAAGAGAAGAATAAGAAGATTCAAGTAGTGAAGTAATAACAAGTGCACATAATAAAAATATAATAACTAAAATCATAACACTAACCTACTTTCCTTACAATAAAAGTCCTCTCCTTTATAAATACCAATCTTATTATCCTTAATATTCTTAGTAATAACATCATAACTCATTTTAATAAAACATTCTTTACTATAATTATAACTATAAAAACTATTATCATAACTAATAACAATAAAATGTTCCTTACTCTCATCACTATCAAGTAAAAATAAATTATTAATTCTTATATCATAATTAGGAGTATACTTATCAAAAATATCTTTACATATCTTTGCTAATTCAATAACACCAACATCACTAATATTAATACTTCTTTCAAGTACTTCAAGTATATCACTAAGCATATTATCCTTAGTATAATCAAGACCCCTAAGTTCTTTATCAATAATCTCATTAATATAACTATTCTTTATATAAAATATCTTTTTATCAATATCTTTATTATCATTATACTTATCAAAATACTTAGTACTAAAACCACCTTGTATATTATATAAATCATTATATAAATCTACAATTAAAAAGCTATCATCAACATATATCTTATTACCTATATTACCATTAATATCGCTATTAATAAGTTCTGACTTAATACCTATTCTAGAACATAAATACATAAGTAATTTAGATATACAAGCACTAGTAGTCTTACCACTAGTAATAGAACCCCAAATATTATTAATAACACTAACACTACTAAAAGATATCTTTTCATTTTTATTATCCATAGTATTAATATCTGCACTAAGTATTTTACCTAATGCTATATATAAATATCTAACCTTCTCTATATTAGATAAATTACTAGGTATATTATTAATAATACCATTAATAATATTCTCACTATTCTTAAACATACTATAAGTAGCATATATAAATCCATTCTTATTATTAATAGTATCAGTATAAGAATATCCTTTTCCATATTCTAAAAAATAATTAATAACATCACTATTAAAAGAATCTATAGATAGATTAATATATTTAGTATTATTATTAATATTACTAA
>ERZ825670.1679-NODE-1679-length-23245-cov-5.906037_pt1 | contig 23245 bp, 8 predicted proteins | sample MGYA00519929_ERZ825670 | MGnify/ENA primary metagenome ERZ825670 (study PRJEB31778, sample SAMEA3449207) | human gut metagenome | biome: human gut; feature: human-associated habitat; material: faeces | place: United Kingdom | collected 2010/2012 ...
ATTCCGTACGGAGTGAGTATTGCGGAAAATAAGGTCAGCACACCGGTCAGTATCCACTTTGATACCGATTTTATAAGGCTGTTGAGCGTACATTCCAGCTTATAACACAGGCGGCAGGAAGAGCTGGACGAGGAGAAAGAAAGGGTGAAGTTGTAATACAGACATATTCACCTGATAATTATGGCTTGTTATGTGCGGCGGAGCAGAATTATAAGAGTTTTTATGAGCAGGAAATGTCTTACAGGAAGCTGCTTTCATATCCACCTGTTAATAATATGGTAAAGATTAACATAAGCAGTATTAATGAGAAGCTGTTATCAGAGCGGGCAGGAAATATTAAAGCTTTGATACAGCAGTATATTCAGGATAACAATACTGTTAAAGATGACAAGATTATAGTACTTGGTCCATCAAATGCTTCTATATACAAGATTAAAGATATATACACGAAGCAGATATATTTAAGAAGTTCAAGCTTTAAAGCACTTGAACTAATTATGGATATGCTGGATAATAATATTAATGGCAGTTCAGATTACAAGAATATTAACATTGCATATGATGTTAATTAAACATACGCATATGTTATTTGATTATGGAGGAAGTTATGGCAATCAGAAATATAAGAACATTAGGTGATGAGATATTAAGAAAAGAAGCAAAAGAAATAACAGAAAATGCAATCGAAAACGAGAACTCTACATTAGGAAAATATGAAAATACAATAAACCAACTTTCTAGTACTAGAAATAATAATCAAGGTATAAAAATAGAAAGTTTAATAAATAAAAAAGATGGATTATACAATACAACAGATAACGGGTATGTGTTTAATACTCCAACATCTTATACTTCGTTAAATCAGAATATACTATTAACAACTACTATAGAAAATTATGACTATATAATATTCGAATATGATGCTTTTTATATTAGTAATGCTTCAGCACCTGTAAAAGATTATGCAAATCCAACTACAAAAATTGTATCAACAGAAATAATTAAAAATATGTATACTAAAAATTTTTATTGGGACTATGGCAAAATGATTATTCTAAATACGGAATGGGGAGATAATTCAAACAGAATTTCTCTAGGTTTTAAAGACTCAACTTCTATAAAAATTTGGTCTTCATGGTCTATATCTACTCAACTGACAAAATTAAGAATTACAGATATTAAAGGAATTAAACTTTAAAAGGTGTCCATTTTAGGGCACCTTCTTTTTTATTTTACTTCTTTCGAAATTTTTTTATATAAAACATAACAAAATATTCCAACTACTGCAATAACAACTATTGCTATTATTCCGCTTTGTCCAATTCCTGTTTTTGGTAATGTTGACTTTTTTGTAACAGTGTTATCTTTTAAAATTGTATTTTGCTTTGTAGTATTTGTTTTTGAAGAATTTGTTGTGTTTGTAGTTGTTGTGTTACTTGTTGTATTTTCATTTTTGCTTATTGCATCTGAATCAGCATTAATTGTTACAGAAGCATTATTTACACTTATATCTCCTGTACCACCATCTTGAACTCTACCTCCAGATACAACAATGTCTTTTAATGTTACTGTTGTTGATTTAACACTAAGAGTTGATTTTACTTTTAATGTTATTGTTAATACTGTTTCTCCTTTTGTAACTTTTGAATTTTTTAACACTGTTAACATATTTGTTGATGAAGCATATGTTGGTGTCCAACTGTTGCTTGCAATTAAGTTTGATGTTTCTACTGTTTCAAAAACATTTTTATCATAGTTTAATTCTGCTGTAATTGTATCGATACCATTTCCAGCATCAATATTTCCTAAGCTCATTGTTACTGTTACAGTATCACCTGCCTTTAGTTTTGAGTTACTTGATAATAACATCCCTACTGAGGCTGCATTTGATATTGTAGAAATCACTACTATTAAAGCCATAATGCTTACTGTTATTAATGTTTTTAATTTTGTTTTCATCACGTGTTTCTCCTTTCATTATTTATATTTTAAAGTTAAAAATTTAAAATCTTATTCATTTGTTTTTTTGTCTAAGCTCTTATCATATGTTAATTTTATATTTTTTAATATTGTATTATTTATTGTTGATAAATCTGTTGCTGTTAATTTTATATTATCATCTAAATCTGCTGCTTTAAATTCAAGCTCTCCTAATTTAGTATCTTTTAGTATTGCTTGATTTAATGTTGATAAATCTACTGCTGATACTTCTCCATCTCCATCTAAATCTCCCATTACAACTGCTGTTAATTGAATTTGTTGTTCATGTCTAGTAACTTTTATCTTCATTCCTGTTCCTACAATTTCGTCTTCTGTTATTTCTTTTCCATTTTTATCTATAACAGATATTATTCCGTTTGTATCACAACTTTCCATTAATTGTTTTAATGTTGTTTCTGGTTGTATTTTATCTAAATAGATATCTCCTTCTTCATAATTGTCTATATCATTTTCTCCAACTTTATATTTTTCAGATTTTAGATATAGTTTATCATCTTTCCATTGAGCATATAATATTATATTTTCCAATTTAGAAGTATCTATACTTTCTACTTTGTTTCCTTCAACTGCTTTATCATACCATCCTAGGAATTTAGACCCTTCTTTATCTTCTAGATTTTCTAATGTTATATTACTGTCTTTTATTGTGTAACTTGTTGGATTTTTAGAATTGTCACAATCTTTAATATTATTGTATATTATTTTATATTGGATGATTGTTACTTCATATATTGCTGTAACAGTAGTATCACCTTGTATACTTTCAAGTGCATCTTGATTTTCCCAACCTTTGAATTTTGATTCATATCCTGGAATTATTTTTGTAGAAACCGGTGTTTTTCCTGAATATACTATTTTATTTCCATATTGAGCTAATGTTGTATAAAGTACACTTCCATCATCATTTTTAAATATTACTGTGTATTTTTTTACACTCCAATTCGCTGTTAATGTTGTATTTTTTGTTATATTTACAATATCACTTGATTTTATAAGATTTCCATCTTCTGTATACCATCCATCAAAATCATATCCTTCTTTTGTTGGTGTTGGTAATTCTCCATATGCTTGTCCATATGTTACTTCTTTAGAATTTTGTTCAAGTGTTACTCCATTTCCATCAAATGTTATAGTATATTTATTTGCCTCCCATTGTGCATATAATGTTGTATTACTTTCTGGCATATATGATGTTTCAACTTTTGTTCCACCATTTTCTTGTGTAAACCAACCTTTAAATGTGTATCCTTCTTTTGTTGGTATTGGTAATGTTACTTTATTTGAAGTATAGTTAGCTACTATTTCTCCATTTCCATTTCCAAATGTATACGTTGTGCCGGCTATTGTACCACTTCCTGTTTTTGTCCATCCATTAAAGCTTTTTGTTTGTACAACACTTGTTGTATTTTCACTATCATTTAATGTTACTGTATATCCTTTTGGTGCTATAGGATTTGATATTTCTCTTGTAGAATTATATGTTCCTACTACTGTTTGAATTTCAGAACTTTCATTCCATGTACCACCATTTGGATTTACTGTTAATGTATAGCTTTCTCCTTGCCATTTTGCTATTAATGTTATATTTTCTGTTATATTAACATTATCATTTTCAGATATTTTTGTTCCGTTACTTGTAAACCATCCATCGAATGTATATCCATCTTTTGTTGGTGTTGGTAATGTTCCATATTTTTCTCCATATGTTACTTCTTTTGTTGTTGTTGAATTTTGTCCTCCATCATTATTAAATGTTATTGTATATTTATTTGCTGTCCAATGAGAATATAATGTTATATCATTGTTTGGAGTATATGGAGAATTTACTTTATTTCCTCCTGTTGATTCTGTATACCAACCATTAAATGTATATCCATCTTTTGTTGGTGTTGGTAATGTTACAACATTTGCTGTATATTCGGCAGTTAATGTTCCATCCCCATTTCCAAATGTATATGTTGTGTTGTCTCTTATATTTCCACTTCCTGAATTTATCCATCTACTAAATGTTTTTCTTTGTACAATACTATTTGTTCTACCATTATCATTCAATGTAACTGTATAACCATTTGGTGCTGTTGGATTTGCTATTGTTCTTGTTGAATTGTATGTTCCTACTACTGTTTGATTTGATGCACTTCCATTCCAAACTCCTCCATTTGGATTTACTGTTAATGTATATTCAGTTTCATTCCATTGTGCAAACAATGTTGTTGATTCTGTTGGTGTATATGCATCTCCTGCTCCACCAACTCTTGTTCCTCCTGTTCCTGATGTATACCATCCTTTTAGTGTAGATCCTGTTTTTGTTGCATTTGGTAATGTGACATTATTTCCTGTATATTGTGCTGTTAATGTTCCATTTGAAGTTCCATATGTATATGTTGGCGCTACAAATGTTCCTCCACCTGTTAATTTCCAACCATCAAATGCTGTTGTTTGTATTTGTTGTAATGAATCTGTACTTGTTCCACCATTTGTATTAAATCTAACTGTATATCCACTTGGTGTTGCTGTTGGATTTGATATTGTTTTTGTTGTTCCATATCCTTGTTCAAAATTTTGTGATGTTGTATTTCCATTCCAAGTTCCGCCATTTGGGTTTACTGTTAATGTATATTGTATTACTTCCCAACTTGCTTTTAATGTTATATTTGTTGATATATCAACAGTTGTTGTTTCTTCTATTTTTGTTGTATCTTTATACCAGCCTTTAAATATATTTCCTGTTTTTGTTGGTGTTGGTAATGTTCCATATGTTCCACCATTTATTACTTTCTTTGTTGTTGGATTAACATTTCCGCCATCTGGATCGAATGTTACTGTATATTCACTTCCTAACCATCTAGCAGTTAATGTTGTATTACTTGTTATATTTACAATATCACTTTCTGTTACTTTTGTACTTCCATTATACCAACCATCAAATGTATAACCTGCTTTTGTTGGTGTTGGTAATGTTCCGTATGTTTGCCCATATGATACTTCTTTCGTTGGTGTTGAATTTTGTCCTCCAGCATTATCAAATGTTATTGTATATCTATTTGCTGTCCAATGTGCATATAATGTTGTATTATTTGTTGGCATATATGGTGATGTTATTTTACTTCCATCTGTTGCTGCTGTATACCAACCATCAAACACATATCCAGTTTTTGATGGTGTTGGTAAGTTTACACTATTTGCTGTATAATTTGCTGTTATTGTTCCATCTCCAGCTCCATATGTATATGTTGTTCCACTTATGCTTCCGCTTCCTGCATTTGTCCATCCACTAAATTTTTTAGTTTGAACTATGTTACTTGTTGTTCCATTATCATTTAATGTTACAGTATAACCATTTGGTGCTGTTGGATTTGATATTGTTTTTGTTGAATTATATGTTCCATTTAAAGTTTGGATTGAACTACTTCCATTCCATGTTCCACTATTTGGATTTACTGTCAATGTGTATTGTACTTCATTCCATTGAGCAAACAATGTTGTTGTAGATGATGGTGTATATGATTCACCTGCTCCACCTACTCTTGATCCGCCTGATAATTGTGTATACCAACCATTAAATGTTGCTCCTGTTTTTGTTGGTGTTGGTAATGTTATTGCATCTCCTACATATTGTGCTGTTAATGTTCCAGCTGTATCTCCAAATGTGTATGTTGTTCCATTTAATTGTCCTCCACCAGTTAGATTCCAGTTAGAAAAACTTTGAGTTTGTATTATTTGATTTATTGTATTTCCTCCATTAGAGTTAAATCTTACAATATAACCATTTGGTCCACTTGTTGGATTGCTTATAGCTTTTGTTGTTTGATAATTTTGTGTGTATGTTTGTGTTGTTGTTCTTCCTTCCCAAATTCCTCCATTTGGGTTTACTGTTAATGTTGCTGATTTTATTTGCCATTGTGCATATAAATTTAATTCTGCATCTGTTGAGTATGTTGCATTTGCTGCATATGGAGTTCCACTTCCATTTGCTGCTGTATTCCAGCCTGTAAATGTATACCCTACTCTTGATGGAGCACTTGCTATTGTGTAATTTTTTCCCTCTACTTTTACTCCGCTTGACATTATATTTTCTACTAAATCTGTTGTATTAGGATTATATGTTATTGTATAAGTAGTTGCTCCACTTTCTGGGATTTTTATGCTCATATTGCCCGCATCAATATCACTTTTATTTACATCAACTAATGCTATATTGTTGAATTTTATAGTTGATGTTGTTGCATTTGCAATCGCTTTAAATTTTATTGTAGCTAATAGTCCATTATCTGGTACAGTAAATGATGTTCCTTCAGATTCTGAAATACTTATTTTTTGTACTCCATTTGAATTAGAATATGTTTTTGTCCATAATCCATAATCTTCATCAGCAATAAGTTTAGAATTTATTGAAATGCTATTCTTTGTGATTTTTTCAAAAACACTTTCATCATATTCTAAATATGCTGAAAAATATGAAGTTTCTCCTCCTGTAACATAAATATTAACACTAATTGTATCTCCTGCTTTTATTTCTGTTGCACTAGAAGAAAACCTTACTGTTAACCCTGCTGCTAATGTTGTTAATGGCATTACCATTTGTATTAATATTGAAACAAGTAATAATAAACTTATAATTTTAGATTTTGGTTGATTTTTCAACATTCGCATAATATCCCCCTTATAATATTTCTTATTATTTTTAATTTAACATGTATATTTTTTTTATTCAAGTACATTGTTTTTATTTTACAATAGTCTAATTTATAACACTCTGCGGAAGCTAAACTTTCATTATTTTATAACTTGAATATTATATTTATATTACATTTTTATTACATATTTTTATATCAATTTAAATGATAATTATAAATACAATATTTAAATCATAAAAAATATATTATTAGCTAGCACTCAAGCCTTTTGGCTCAAGTGCTAACTTTATTTTATAGAATCTTTAGTAACATTTTATTTAATGTAGACAAGTCTGTTGCAGTAATATTATTGTTTTCATCTAAGTCTGCTGCTAACTTATATTCATTTTCTAGTTTTGTTGTTTTTAAAATTGTTTGGTTCATGGTTGATAAGTCTGTTGCCGTAACTTTTCCGTCTCCATTTAAATCTCCTGATACTGCTATTTTCAATTCTATTTTTTCTTTATCTTTTATTGCTGTTAATTTCATGCCTGTTCCGACATACTCTTCTTCTGTTAATTTTGTTCCATCTTCTTTTGTTACTGTTATTTCTCCATTTGTTTTTAGATTATTTATATAATCTTTTAACTTTGTTTCTTTTGTAATTCTTGATATATATTTATCTCCATCTTCATAATCTTTTATATTGTTTTCACCAATTTTGTATTTTTCTGTTGATAAATATAATTTTTCTTCATCATTATTTTCAGCAAATGTTTCTGTGACATCACCAAATTCTATTGTTTTGTCATCATTATAAGAATAACAATTTCCATAACTAACTTTAAATTTTGTTGTACTTATATATTCAATATTGTCCAATACTTTTAGTTTTAGTTTACAAAGTTCTGTTACCTCAGTGTCTTCATCAAATTCGACTACTATTTTGTTGGCTTTATTACTATAACTAAAGTAACTTAAAGTATCTTCATTTAAACTATTTGAAAAATCTTTTGATGTAACTTCTTCAAATATTTCTTTGTCATAATCTATATATGCTTCAATATATGATATTTTATTTTTCATATTTTTCAAACTAATTGTTAATTCTATTGTTTTGTCCTTTTCATAATTAGTCATATCTTTAGTGATTTCTATATATGGTTTTTCTTCTGTGGCTTTTGAATATATGAATGGCGTCATTATTATTGCTAATACAACAACTAGCACTATAGTAGTTTTAAATATTTTATTCATATTCTACACCCCCATTCCACTGTTATCATCATTTGCTAATGCTTGTCTTAGTACTGTTAAGTCTGATGGTCTTATTTTTCCGTCTAAATTTACATCTAATGATAATCTCTTTTCTATTGTATCAAATCTAGTTGAATCATCTTTGCTTATAAAGTTACTTGCATTTGTTTTATCTGAACCGTCCAAACTTCCATTGCCATTTACATCACCTAATACTATTGCAATAATTTCAATTTTTTTATTTCCCTTTGTTAATACAATTTTCATTCCAGTTCCTATTAAATCTCCATTTTCTAGTATTGTATTGTCTTGTTTTATAACCTCTATTTTATCAGCATTTGTTGTAATATGATTTTTTAATTCTTCTAGGTTTGTTCCTTTATTTTCTTCTGAGTTTTTCATTGCTCCTATTGCTGGCTTAATTCCAAATATATATTTATCTCCATTTACATATTCATTTGAATTTGTATCTGTTGCATAATCATTTTCATTTGAAATTTTATATTTATCAGATTTCAAGTATAGTGCTTCTTCCCATATCGCATATAGAGTTATATCTTGATTTAATGTAAATGTATCTCCTGGTTTAAATTGTGCTACTGTTCCATTTGGTAATGTTGCCCAACCTTCAAATGTATATCCTGTTCTTGTTGGTTCTGTTGTACTTAATGCTATATCAACATCTTTGTCTTTTATTTGATCTTCTGGTACAACTGTTCCTTCTCCATTATCATTAGCGTCATAATGTATTGTAAATTTATTCTGTTCTGCTGGGTAATTTATAACATCAACACTAAATCTTACATTAGTTTCGCTAGGTGTTTGTGTATTTATTCTTAAGTATTTATCATTGCTTGATGTTGCATCTGCAATATAAAGTTTTCCATCTTCCTCGTGTCTTGCAAATTCTAAAGTTAATGTTAATTCTTCATCAATTTTTGCATATCCTTCTGGAGCAACAATTTCTTTAATAACATATGTATATCTTCCTGGTTTTGATGGTAGTTTCATGTGTGTTAATCTTACTTTATAATCTTTATCTTGTTCGATATAACAATAGTCTAGTTTTCCAGGTCCTAATTTTGTTTCTGAGGTTTCTGTATATACTGATGTGTTGTAATCATCTGGTAATGCTACTTTATAGATTGCTGTTTGTGGAATTGCTTCATTTGTATTTCCATCAACTTTTGTAAAGTCTAATGAATATTCATCTTCTTGTATTTTATCGTCAACATCATTTCCTACATTTAATCCTATTAATTGTTTTGTTATCTTTGATATTGTTACATTATGCTCTTCATCTTCTGATACTGTTGAAATTATAATTTTTCCTGCTGAATCTCTTTCAAATGTAACTTCCAATTCTACTGGTTCGGCTAATTTTTCATATCCTTTTGGTGCTTCTATCTCTGTTAATATTAATTTATATTTTCCTGTTTCTGTAGGCATATCTATATTGTCCATAATAGCTTTACCATTTTTATCTGTAAATATGTTTTCAATTGTATTTTTATAAGTTATTTGTCCCTCTTCGTTTTCTTTTTGTAATTCAGCTCTGAATTCAGCTTGGTCCTCTGTAATACGTTTGTTACTTGCTGTTGAATATTTATTTACTATTAATGTAAATTTATCATCAGCTTGAACATCTACTGGTTTTAAATAAACTTCTGTATAATCCTCATTTGTTGTGAAGTTTACATCTCCGCTTATTTCTTCTATTTTTCCAGTATTTGCATCTCTATATAGTCTTATTTGTCTTAATGTATCTATTGCAAATCCATCTGGTGCTTCTAATTCTTCAAGAGTTATTGTTATATAACCATAACCATTGAATGTTAATCCTCTAATTATACCATCTTCGTCTGTTACATCTGTCCAAGTTGTATATTCAATTCCAGCTTCTTCTTGATTTACTGTTATTTTATATTTAGCTCCTGCTAATACTCTATTATAAGCTTCTTCATCAATTTCTGTATCCATAGCATGTTTTTCAACATATACTGTATATCCATTTAATATTTTTGTATTATATACATTAATTGTTATTGTTCTATCTTTTGTTTTTTCGATACTTATACTTGCATTATCTTGTGAAGATAATAGTCCATAGTACTTAATATAACCATTAGAGTCATATTTTACTTCTATTTGAATATCTTCGATAGCTTTATATTTCTCTGGTGTATTTTGATGTATTGTATAAACTATTGTTTTTCCAGCATAAGCTTTTCCAACATTTGCTATTGTTTGTCCATTTTCATCTGATAATGGTGTTGTAACATCAATATCTGTTAAGATACTATCTGTTGCAGTTTGAATTTCAGCTGTAATATTGTAGTTTACTCCTTTTATTACTCTTTCTGTTTCTTGTTTTGATGCTTTTTCTGTTGTTGTTATATCAAATACAACTTGTGATTCATTTAATATTTTAATTGTTATTGTTCTATTTGAATTATCAACTATAACATTAAATCCATCATTTTGTACTACTGTAAATTCAGCTGTAGGATCATCATCTAATTGTGGTACATATTTTGTTGATATTTGAATATTTCCATCTGTATGTTGTGAACCATAAACATATCCTTTTGCTGTTCCTTTTTGACTTATTTCTATGTTTATTGTTCCTTCATAATCAATATTATCAATATATGTTAATCCTCTTTCTACAATTACAGGCGCATTACTATCTTCTGCATTTATTTGTTCATCTGTATAATTCTTTCCATCTATTCCTAAATTTGATGTTTGAGATATTGAACCATTACTAGCTGATGCTCCTGTTTTTGGTTCTACTGTTATCAAGTTTCCTGTTGTTGCATCTGTTATGTTCATATATATGCTTGAACCATTAATTCTCTTTCCTGTTTCTGCATCTTCAGTTACTACTTTTACTGTGTAAGCTGGTGATACATCTCCATTATATATGATTGCATATATGTTATGACAATTATAATAATTATCTTCCATAACTGCATTTAATCTACTTTGTTTACTTGATACTTGATTTGATATTCTTCCATATTGGTCAAATGTTACTGTCATTGTTAAATCAACAATTGGATTGTAACCTTCTGGTGGATTTATTTCTTTGAATGTATATTTCCATATTTGAGATTGTGGAGCAACTCCTAACTCAAAACTTAACATACCATTTTTATCTGTTGTTTTATTTTCATCTGTTGTTAATGTTATTGCTTCTCCAATTTCTGCTCCGTTATTGTCAACTTGTTGTGCTATAACTTCAAATTCTGTATCTTTTAATCCAACTTTTGAATTAATATCTTGTTTTAATACTGTTAAAGTTGTTTTTGTTTCATTTTTAAATGTAACTTCTATATTTCCATATGTTTCATCAACTTTTACTATTGCATTTGTTGTTGTAGCATTTTTGTCATCAACATAACCTTCACTTTCAGAGTCTAAATTCAAACTATATATATCTACACCTTTTTGTAATTTTATAGATACTTTATTATTTATATCTGATTTATAGCCTTCTCCTATTTGACGTTCAGCAATATTAATTGTTATTTCTCCAGATTGTGTTAAATCTTCTATTGTTGTTATTCCATTTTCATTTGTTTGTTCTGCTGAATATGATTCTCCATTTATACTTACATCATATTGAGTTCTTTCAATTCCTAATCCTGCATAATTTATATCTTCATCTTTAATTATCAAGTTATATGCATTATCATTTGGAATTGTTGCTTTAAAATGTACTCTTTGTCCGTTAATTATCTTAATATTACCATTTGTAGCAATTTCTAATTGTGTTTTTGTATTTAGTATTCCATTATTATTTGCAACTTGATTACATGAAGCAATACTTCCATCTGCATTATATCTGATTATAAATACTACATCTTCCATACTTCTATATGAAGTTGGTGTCTCTTTTTCATGTATTGTATATTTTATTGTTTTACCACTTAATGATGTATTAAATGTATCTATTGATGTTATAACAACTCCATTTGTTTCTGTTACAATATCTGTTACTGTGCTTTTTCCTGAGTTAATATCTGTTTTTGTTATTTCAAAAGATACTCCTGCCATAGCTGAATTTGTTGTTTTATCATATTTGTATATACCCATTTTTATATCCTTCGGCATATTCATTATTTGCATTGATATTTCTCTAGTATTCATAAAATTACTAGAATCAAAATTATTAATTACATCATTTCCTTTTATTATTTTATAATCTTCTATTTTTCCAGCTTCGTTGTATTTTACTTGTAATTCAATCTTTGTTGTATTTGCATAATATTCATCAATTGTATTTGTTTGTTCTATATAATAGCTTACAGTTTCATTTGGATATACTGGTCCTGCTATTACATTTGCATAACCTCTGCTGTCTGTTTGTGGATTACCTGCTGCAACATCACCTTTGCTACTTGTAACTTTAAGATATGCATCTTTCAAACCATAACTTTTATAAAATTTATCAATTACTTGTAAATCTAAATTAAATGATGGTTTATTTTTTATATTTATTGTTAAATCTGGTGTTGTTTTATTTATTTTTTGTGTATCTTCAACAGTATTTACTGGTTCAAAGTAATCACTATCTGATTTTACATTATTTTTTGAGAAATTACCTTTATCATTAAATGTTATGTAATAATCTATTGGTTTTGATATTGGGTAATAACCTTCTGGTAATCTTGTTTCAGATAAAGTATATTTTACTGTTGTATCTTTATATACTTTTCCTAATACTGTCATTTGTTTTGCATTTATAGATGTTTGTAATCCTTTATTAGATGTGACATTAAATCCGGCTGATAAATTATTTATAGTATTATCATAGTAGTCTACTTTATTTAATGTTACTTGTAGTTTTCTACTATATAGCATATTTATATAAACATTTCCTGTTGCTGAATCCCATGAAATATTTGCAACATTGTCATCTCCCCATAAATCTGCTTTTAGTGATTGTACATTAGAGATTCTACCATTACTATCATATGTTATATCTAATTCTGTATAATAATCTGATTCGTTTCCACTTCCACCAAGTCCTGTATTTGCCATATCGCTTGGGAAGAAATAACCATTGTAGTTATTTCCTATTCTTGAAGAAGCTATTATGTATTTATTTACATTATCATTTGTTGCAGCTCCCCAATAATTCCATGAAGCTTTTCCATCTGAATTTGTATCTCTGAATGATACTGTATTATATTCATATGAAGTATTTGATACATATGCATTATTTGTAAATGGATACAATCTGATATTAGCTATTGGATTATTTGATATATCATCCACTGCTTTTACACTTATTTTTGTTGTTAATGCATAGCCTATATAGAAATCAATATTTCTATTTGAACTATCTTTGTTGTAATAATAATTATATTCCTTGATGTTGTTAGCTGATAAAGATGCATTTCCACTTTCATTCATATATGGTTTAATTATATTATCATCTATTTTTCTAACTATAGAATTGTTATAATCAATTTCTCCATTTTCATCAAACTTTACACTTATTATTGCAACTAACTTTTGATTTTCTCTTGTTATATATCTATCTACATATTTTTGATAATTCTTTGGTTCTGATTGCTCATATACATAGAATAATCTTGTATAATTCTTTTCTATTGGTACAAATAATTCATTTGTATCTTCATAAATAGATCCATCAACAACATGTCCATTTCCATATGTGCTTCCATATCCGATATACCCAGCTCTAACAAATTCATCTTCGTCTCTTGAAGTATTCTTTCTTTCTGTTGATACTGTATATTTAGCACCATCTAATGAAATTGGTTTTCCATTTTCATCAACTTCACTTTGGAATGTATAATTATCCATTGCATTTAATTTTAAATCAAACATTGGGAAGAATTTTAAAGTAATATTCAATTTGTAATTTGTATGATCTATTAAGTTGTTTTCATCTATTTGAACATATCTTCCATCTACTAGCCATCCTATATATGTATTTAATCCTGTATTTAATCTTGCATCAGTTATTTTTCCTTCATCATCAAAAGTTACATTAATTAAACATTGATATGCAACTGTTTGATATTTTGCATCTTGATTGTAGTGTGTTCCTGTATAGTAACCAACATTATTTCCAGAATTACTTCCATCATAACTATCTAAGTAATAACCACTTTGACTTGTTTGTTTTGAATCATTCTTTATAACTAGTCTTAATGTTCTAGTTCCTGCACCTTTTGTATATTGTCCCATAGATTCATAATCTTCACCATAAGAAATATCAGGTGTTCCGTTAGTATCTCTGTCAGCTCCTGTTAATAATGCCTTATCTCCAACTAATTCATATTTTCCATCTGATACATAATCAGTAGGTATTGTAGAATCTGTCAAGAATGCTTCTACTCTCATTCCATTTAATTTTTTATTTACATTGTATGTATCAACTGCTGTTAAATGAATTCCAAATTCTTTAATTTCTTCATTATATATTTCCATATTTATTTCAAAGTTATCTTTATCAAATGATGTAATATTAATTAATTCTCCTCCTTGTGTTGGAGTAATTGTTGATATTTTTCCATCATTATCATATGTAACTTTTATAATTATGTCTTTGTCTTGCCAATTATAACCTGCAGATTTTTGAACTTCTTTAATTGTATAGTATATATCTTTATTTTCTAATGTTCTATCTAAATATGATGCTGTATAACCATTTATATCTGTGTAAGATGTTTCTGGTGTTTGAGTTTGATTTACTTTATTTGTTGCTGATGAATTAGAATATACATTTTCAGCATATTTACTTACAATTTGGAAACCAATATCTTTTATTTTTGTATTATGGTTTACACTATCTTCTGCTGTTAAGTTAAATTTTAATATTGGATTATTTTTTAATTGTACATTAACTTGGAATTTGTCAACATCACTAGTCATAGTTTCGCTTTTTGATACACTAGCAATTTGACTAACATTATCCTTATCTTTTAATGTCACATTATTTACATAACCATTTTCATCATATGTAACTATAACATCTATGTCTTTTCCTAATGTTTGGTAACCAATTGCTGGTTTAACTTCTTTTATTGTATATGTTACTACTGTATTATCTTTTGTTTTGTCTAAATGTGCTATTCCCATACCATCTGTATTTGTTATTACACCACTTGTACTTGTAAATGAAACTTCTTGATTTTCACTTGTTGTATATTTAGAAGATACACTATATTCAGTTCCCGCTATTTGGGTTGTTCCATCTCTTCTATCTACATTTTCAATGTTCATTTTAAATTCTGGATAATTTAATACTTGTATTTTTACTATTCCTTTTGTATTACCATTGTATGTTGATGCTGTTGAAGTTTTTGCATATGATACTGTTACAAATCTATTTTCTTCAACATCATTTCCATTGTTATCAACAAGTTTTGCTTCTGTTATTTCTCTATTTTCGTTATATTTAACTTTTACATAGAATTCTTCTACAGTTGCATAAGAACTTGCTCCTGATGTTTGTTTTACTTTATATATAAGTTCTTGATTTGTTCCTAATATACCTGAATATATTCCTGTTATTCCATTTGCATCTGTTGTCCCAGTTCCTCTATCTCCTCCAGATACTTCTGTTACTTCAAAATTTGCACCTTGTAGTTTTGTTGAGTTTTCAAAATAATATAAGTTTGTAATTTCAAATGGTACTTTTGGTTCTACATATATTCTTATTTTTATTGCTTTATTACCAGTTATTGTTATAGTATCATCATCTCTATCACTATCTAGAGTTACATCTGTTACTTTTTCGTTTGTGTATGTTACTTTAAATGTCTTATCTGACATTTTTGCATAAGAATTATTTATTTTTGTTTGAATTAGTTTATATGTTTTTACTCCATTTTCTAAACAATATCCTACTTGTATAGTTTCTTTTCCTGTTCCTGGTAATTCTTGAGAATCTGTTATTTTATATTCAGTATCTCTTAATACTGCATTTGTTATTTTGTCAACAGTTTCTACATTTACTACTAATGGGTCTTGATGATCTAATAAGATTTGTATATTGATTTTTCCACTTGTCTCTAAGTTTTTAATACTCCATATTCTTCCATAATTAGCATCTATTTGTGCATTCATTGTGCTATCAATATCAACATTACCTGAAACATCAAATACTACATTTACTTTTATTGTATTTTTAAATGGTTTATAATAATCTGCTACCTTATTTGATGTTATTGTGTATGTTATTGTGCTGTTTTCTATATTTCCTCCAACATTAACTAATCCATTTCCATTAGAATCTGTTATTACTGTTTTTTGGGCACCTAATGAACTCTCTACTTTAAATCCATAACCATTTATTCCATTTAATGTTGTAGAATCAACTGCATTAATATTAAATTCGAATTTATCTAAAGAATAATCTGTTAATGTTACTAAATAGTTACTCTTTGTTGTTCCTGCTGATGTAGTTGTTGATTGTTGTTTTTCTAATTTTAATCTGTTTGCTGAGTATGCTTGATCTATTTGTTCTAAAACAACTTCTCCATCATCAGTAATTTGTTTTACTTCTAATGTTTCAGCATTTGTATTTACTCCATAACCAATTGGAGCTGTAGTTTCTGTTATATAAATTAAGCTTCCTACATTTACAGATAATCCTGTTAATTCTATTGCAGAGTTTTCATCTCCATTATCAACTTTAACATGTTTTCTAACTACTGTTGTATCAGGATTTACAACTTTTATATCATATTCTGCTCCTGTTAATTCATTTCCTGTATTATTTTGTTTCTTTAAGTCTAATGCTAGATTTCCTACTTCATCATAATTTGTATATAAATCTAATGTAATATTTGCTAAATATACACCTAAAGAATCTTCTTCTGCTCTTCCTTCACTATTATCTCCTGCACTTGAAAATGTTTTACTTTTTACTAGTCTATTTCCATATATTGTTTCAACATTTGTTAATAAAATTCTATTGTCTTTTTCTCTAAATATTAATCTTAATTTTACAGTTGTTCCATTTTTTACTGTATCTTGTGATGGATCATTATTCTTTCTTGATAATTCAGATATTTCTAAATCATAAATTATTTCATCATTCTCTGTTCCTTCTTTTCCTATATTTGGAACTCTTATATAATCATTATGTGTTTTATCTTCTAAGTAACTCTTATAATCATATGCAATTGTTCCTGCTGAACCTTTTTCACCTGTTGTCTTTTTGTCATTTAATGCCCCATCAGTTTTGTCTTTTAAAATATTTGATTTTATATTAACTAAAACTCCATCTACATATGCTCCATTTGTATCAAGTTTATTTATTGTTAAATTTAGATAAGTATCTTCTGCTGTTCTCTTTTTGTTTAAATGTTGATATACAATTGTTGATCCACCATTTATATATGCTCCTTGATTTGGTTCATTAACATTAGTTTGTCCTCTATCATATGGAGATTGTGATGTTATATTTGTTTGACCATTATTTTTAAATCCTAAATATATTTCTTGTGTTGTTGTGTCAATAGTATATCCTGCACTTGCTCCAACTTGTTGTACATATATTCTTACTTGATCAGCTTTTACAATTCTTGTAGATAAGTTTCCGCTAGTATTTGTTTGTCTTTCTTTTATTGTTTTTGTTCTTGTTACACCATTAATATCCCATTCAATATTAATATTATATTTTGCTCCTTCAAGAGCTTTACGAGTATCGTCTTTATCATTCAATTGTACCCTAAAATCTACCGTGTTATCTTCTATTAATTTATAACCAACTGTTATAAAACATGTATATTCCATACTTGTTTCATTAGTTACTTTTGAATAGTAGTCTTTTATAATAGTTTGATTATCTATAACATTTTCATCTACTATATAACCTTCTCCATCAAATACCAAATTAAATCCGATATGATCTGCAACTTGCTCAACATCATATTCTTTTGGAACACTTGATTTATCTACTATTAATGAATATCTGTGTTGTCCTTCTTCTTTATTTTCTATTGTAAATGATAATTCACCATTTTTATCTGATACTGCTGGTCCATATTGAATTTCTGTTTCTGTATCTTTCAAATAATATATAACATTTTTTCCAACATCAACATCATTTTCATCAGCATCTACTAAAGATACTCTTACTATATTTTGTTTATTTTTCTTTGTACTTGTTAAATTTACAATTATATCTTCTTGGCTTGTACTTTGTTCTACATTTAGATTTTCTGTTTTATACCAAATTGTTATTATATTATTATTTCTGTCAATTGTTAAATTTTTTGAAACTGTATCTGCAACATATCCAACTTTTGGACTTTGTTCTGTAATTTTAATATTTAAATTACCACTTCCATAGATTTTTGTGTTTATTTGACCATCTTCATTTGTTGTTACATATTCATTTCTAACTTGGTTATTTGAATTTGTTGTAGAAACCAAATATGTTACACCTTCTAGTTTTGTTCCATCTTTATCATCACTTAAATTTATTTGTAAATTAAATGGATTTGTTTTTAAGCTTTCATCTTTTACTGTAATCAAAACATGATTTTCTTTATCTGTACATACTTCTGTATCTATATTGGGATTAAATTGTTTTGATATTTTTGTTATTATTCCATCTTTATATGTTATTTCTATTAATGTTAAATTTGTTACTTCATACATGTCTGGTGCTGATACTTGTCTTAAAATATAATTGTATGTTCCATCTTTTGTCATAACTGTTGGAGAAAAATGTAATATTCCGTTTTCATCAGTTTTACCTGCTAACACATCCATTTCATATTTGTTATTTAATTTTGGTTGTATTAATTCAAATTCACAATCAGACACTGTTGTTTGGTCATTTCCATTTTCAACTGATTTTATTTCAAAATCTATTCTTTGTGCATTAATAGGCATTATGACTTCAACACTTCTTTTTTCTTCATTTACAGTTCCATTTACATTAGATTCATGATTGTCAAATACAAGTTTTCTTGTTGTCTTATTATTTGTTATATCAAATGTTATAGGATCTGTTGAAATATAACCTGTTTTTACTTCTGTTGGTGAAACTGTATATGTTATTGTTCCATCTCCTCTTAATGCTCTTGCATCACTTGCTGTAATAGTTATATATCCATCATTATCTGTTTGTTTAGTAATATCACAAACTACTTCTCCTGCTTCATTTTTTCCTTCTACTTTTACAGTTGCTCCGTCTACTGCTAATTTATTATTAGCTTCATTTACTGCTTTTATTTTTAAATCGTAACCTTGACAAATTTTTATAACTGTTGATTCTGTATTTTCTCTTGCATCTGTTCCTTCTAATTGTTTTTTATCTGTAGAATTTTTATATGTATTGTATTTTATATTTTGTGTTTTGTTTGTGTATAATTCGTTAAATATTACACCTGCATCTATATCTACATTTGATTTCAAGGTAACTTTAAATGTTAATTTTTCTGTTTGTGAAAATTTCATTTCTTCAACATTCCATGTATAACCATTTTCTGTTTTTTCTACAGTTCCTTTTGTTGTCTTAAAGTCTGAAATATCAAAATAATTTAAAATTTCATCTGAGAAAACATTATTTACTTCTACATTTCTTATTGTTTTATTCAATTCATCATATATCAAATCAAAATCTAGTACTTTTGCATTTGTAATTTCTTCTGCTGAAACTTCACTTGGTAAAACATATACTTCTCCTGCTGTTGCTACTCCGTTGTTTATGTAAGATGTACTTGTCATATCAACTAAGATTGATATAATTTGTAAGTTTTTATCATTTTCCATTAATTGTTTCATTTTTTCTGAAACTTCATCTGTTGAATCTGTAAAAACAATTATGTACTTATTTACAGTATTTTTTGAATCCAATGGTGTTGTAAATGTCTTATATGCATTATCTAAACCAATGTTACTATCACTACCTTCTCCATCTTTTAAAGCATTTATTTGATTATTTATGTTGTTTATATTGGTAGTAACATCCGTTTTTGTACTAGTCATATTAAGTTTAACGTTATTATTATTTGATACAGAAATTCTAGAATTTTTAACATTATTCATTATACCGCTTGCTAATTCTTTTGCTTTAGTTTTTGCAGTATTTTGTGCATCATTTATTCCCATACTGTATGAAGTGTCTATTACCATAGCAACTTGTGTTTCAAAGTTTTCTTGCATTATGTTTTTTAATTCTACTTCATAGTTTAATTCTTTTGAATCAAAATACTGTTGATTAGCTGGTTTTACAATCTTTTCTGTTATTTGCATTTCTTCATTTTTGCTTGTTGCACTTTCATTTACAACATCAATAACATAATGATTGTCATTTGCTGAATATATTCCTTTCACTAAAATTCCTAAAATTGTTATAACTGAAATCGCTATAGCAATTATTTTCAAAAATGTTTTACGTTTTTCCATTTTGCTTTCTCCTTTGATTTATATATATATATTACTTTTAGTTTAACAAATTTATTTTTTATTTCAAGATGCACTTTTTTCCATTTGTTTTTTTATGTCCAAATACGCTTACGGAAGTCATATTTCTAGTTTTTTTGTTAATTCTTGACATTTTTATTAAACTTTTGTAACAATCATATTATTTTTTTCTTTTTTTCTTACGGCATGCTGAATTTATGGCAAAATAAAAAATCCAGCATTTTCTGCTAGATTTTTTATTTTATGTATTTTTGTAATAATTTATTTTGTCCTCTCGAAACAGTATATTCATCTATTTTTAAATAAGTTTTATATTTTTCCTCTATATTTTTTCCACTTCTTCTTAACTTAGATATTGTTGAATTTTCCAAGTTCATAGTAGTCCTTAACTTGTTTATATTTCCTATTGCTTTTATAACATATGGTGAACTAACACAATTACTATCTACTAAGATATATTCCTTGTTAATGTCCATAAGGTCTGTCATATTAACAATTCTGTTATCATTTATTGATATTGCCTCTGCTCCAGCTGAATTCAAGTCATTTATTAATTGTAATAATGTAATTGCTGTTATATCACTAGTTTTAGATGTATCAATTGTAATTTCAACTCCTGAGCCTGAAACACTTAAATTTCCAATTAATTTATCTATCTTTTTTAATTTTTTAACGCTATTTCTTTCATTTACAACATTTTGCATTATTGTTTTATTTGTTTTTGATATTTCCAAATCTTCACTTTTTTGTACATCTACTTGTATTCCATCTTTGATTAGTGTTGCTACATAGCCTTTATTTCTTGTAATAGCTCCATAAATTGTTTGACTATCTCCTATAGCTTTTATAACAAACGGATTTCCTATTTTTACTCCATCGATTAATATTACACTTCCATCACAATAAACATATGTATTACTTACAATTCTTTGTCCATTTACAGATATTGCCTCTGCTCCAGCATTTTTTAATTCATCTAATAATATGACTATATCTTCTTGATGAATCAAATCATTTCCATCATTTATATTTATTATAATTCCTTCTCCATGCACATCTGTAGTTCCTAGTAATACTTCTTTATTTGATATTTGTTCTTCTATATTTGGTGTATTAAAATTTATATATACATTTTCCGCAATTATTATTAATATTGATATAATTAGTAATATTAATATGTTTCGTTTTTCCTTTGTTTTCATATTTTTCCTCTTCTCTATTTGTATTCACATCAATTATATTGTATATTATTTTACTTTAATTATCAAGCTTATATTTTAATAAATTCTTTTATTTTATTAAATTTATTTTCACCTATTCCATTAACATTTTTTATATCTTCTATTTTATTAAATTTTCCTTTTTCTTTTCTATAGTTTATTATTTTTAATGCTGTTGATGGCCCAATTCCTGGTAAGGTTTCTAATTCTGTTTGTGTAGCATTGTTTATATTAACTTTTGAAATTTTGGTATTATTGGATGAATTTAAATTTTCTTTTGTAATATAGCTTTCTGTATTATTACTATCCTCATTTATATTCTCATTTTTTGATGGTATATTTATTTTCATTCCATCTTCTAATACATATGCTAAATTTATTTGTTTTAAATCAGCATCTTCTTTTAACCCTCCTGCCATTTTTACAGCATCTGCTATTCTAGAATTTTCTTCTAATTCGTAAATTCCTTCATTACAGATTGCTCCTGTTATATGTATTACTATTTTTTCTTGATTATTATTTTCTTCTGTAATATCAATCTTTGCTTTCTTAATTGCTTTATCGAGAGCGTCAGACAACTCAGTATCTTTTTCTGAACTATAATCCTTATATGTTTCATTAGTTACAACTCCACCTGGATATGTACCTGTATATGTTTTATCCTGAGCAGTAGCTACTGCTACGCAAGCGCCGCCAACTGTCTGTGCTCTAGCAACCTTAACCTTATCAATGCTACCAAAGAAATTCTTAACTTTTTTGTCAAAAGTTTTATCTTCTCCTAAAACATCTCCAAGACTTTCATCAGTTGCATCTTCATCTGCCCAAACTGTACCATTGTATGTAAGAACATACATTCCTGAAACGTCAATACCTTCTTCATCAAGTTCAGTTAAAGCTGAGTTGATAGCCTTGTAAACGTTTGAAGCTGCTGTGTTAGCTGAAGAAATCTTTGACTTTCTTACATAGCCAAGCATTGATGGAACGAGAATTGCTGCGAGAACACCGATAATAGCGATAACAACGATGAGCTCAATAAGTGTAAAGCCCTTAACTTTCTTTGTAGTTTTCATAAGAAAACCCTCCTTTTAAAATATAATTTTTGCTCACGCCTAGTAAGCAATTTAATTTTTGGACATTGACTTTGTTTGTTGTCTTTATGTCCTCCCTGTGATTATAGTATAACAGATAACAATTAAAATGTCAACACTTTTCTAAAATAAAAATTAATTATGAACAAACTTTTACGTTTAGGAAATTTTCAACGTTAAAAACCGTATGTTTTTCGTCAAATTAAACAAAAATGTGTTACAATGCGGTTACATTGCACGAAGGAATCTATAGAACTCCTGTTTGTCCTGACATTTTTCAAGTGCATCCGGTTCAGAAATGACATTATTATGAACAAGTCTTGCAAGCTCTTGGTCAAGACTCATCATGCCCTGCTGCTTACCTGTCTGAATAGCAGACTGAATAAGGTGAATTTTGTTATCACGAATCATAGCAGCACAAGCGTCTGTAACATTAAGAATTTCCATACATGCAATACGTCCGCTGCCGTCTTTCTTAGGAATAAGAGTCTGCGAAATAACTGCAACAAGAATGTTAGCAAGCTGTGTACGAATCTGCTGCTGCTGATGTTCAGGATAAACGTCAATGATACGGTTAATTGTATCAGCTGCACTTGTTGTTTCATTGTTAGACATCTCTATAGATGACTGTGTA
>ERZ825670.1681-NODE-1681-length-23233-cov-2.948572_pt1 | contig 23233 bp, 19 predicted proteins | sample MGYA00519929_ERZ825670 | MGnify/ENA primary metagenome ERZ825670 (study PRJEB31778, sample SAMEA3449207) | human gut metagenome | biome: human gut; feature: human-associated habitat; material: faeces | place: United Kingdom | collected 2010/2012 ...
TTTTATTAAAAATGTATAAAAACAATATGAAATGTTAATGAAAACAAGAAAAAATATAGTATAAATCATACAATAATGACAAAAAAAATATAAAAATTTGCGAGAAACAGATCCAAATTGTCCAATTTCATCCCAGCTATAGCTACAACGAGTTTATGGAAACAATTGACGCCCGGGGTGTCAATAAGGATGGCGTTTTCAAAAAAATTGCAAGTGATGCAAGAAATGATCCAGATAAAAAATATGTCCTTATCATTGATGAAATAAACCGGGCTAATGTTTCCGAGATTTTAGGTGAACTGCTTTATGGAATTGAATATAGAGGAAGGTGACCGCCTGGATGCCGGCGCCCTTGTAGGATATGTCGACAGCACTCAATTATATTTGAAGAAAATGCAACTCTCGGCCGGTCTGCGCTCTGTCGATATCCGTAAACCGGATATTCGCAAGCAAATAGCCGCCCTAGAGCAACAGATTGCTACCGCCCGTACGGAACAACAACGTATGGAGAATCTGGTAAAGGCAAAAGCCGGCAACCAGAAACAGGTGGACGACATCGTCAACAATATCAAATACCTCCAGAAACAATTGGATGCGCAGTATTCTACGCTAAACAAGACGACAGGCGGTGCCGATGCGGAAGCCGAAGGTATCCTGTACCAGATTATGCAGCTGGACGACCAGTTACAGAAAAGCCGTATCGTAAATCCCCAGGCAGGAACCGTTCTTGTCAAATATGCAGAACCGGGTGAAGTGACGGCCGCCGGTAAGCCTCTGTATAAAATAGCCGATACCGACTTGCTTTACTTGCGTGCCTATATCACGTCCGATCAGCTTTCGACATTGAAACAGGGCCAGACAGTCCGTGTCTTTGCCGATTATGGAGAAAACGACCGGCGCGAATATCCGGGAACGATTACCTGGATATCCGATAAATCGGAGTTCACTCCCAAAGGAATCCAGACAAAGGACGAACGGGCCAATCTGGTCTATGCCATCAAGATTGCTGTTAAGAACGACGGTTATCTCAAGATTGGACAGTATGGGGAAACGGTGTTTGAGTAATTGAAAATTGAGAATTGAAAATTAATGGGGATGAATGGAGTTAAGATGGAGGCGGTTGGTAAGAACTACGGGCAGGTAGAGGCTTTGCAGGATATTTCTCTGGATATACGTCCCGGTGAACTGTTCGGCCTGATTGGTCCCGACGGGGCAGGGAAGACCACCTTGTTCCGTATCCTGACGACTTTATTGCTGGCGGATAAAGGGACGGCTACCGTTTGTGGTCTGGATGTCGTGCGTGATTATAAAAAGATACGTACGATGGTCGGTTACATGCCCGGCCGTTTCTCGTTGTATCAGGACCTGACGGTCGAAGAGAACCTGGATTTCTTTGCTACCGTGTTTAATACTACGGTAGAAGCCAACTATGACCTGGTTCACGACATTTATGTTCAGATAGAACCTTTTAAAAAACGGAAAGCAGGAAAATTGTCCGGAGGTATGAAACAGAAGCTGGCATTGAGCTGTGCTTTGATTCACCGCCCCGAAGTCCTTTTTCTGGATGAACCGACAACGGGTGTCGACCCGGTTTCCCGGGTGGAGTTCTGGGATATGCTGGACCGCTTGAAGAGGCAGGGCATTACGATTATGGTTTCCACTCCTTATATGGATGAGGCTTCCCGTTGCGACCGCATTGCTTTGATGCGTTCCGGCCAGTGCTTGTCCGTCGATACGCCGGTAGGCATCCGTGCCTCTTTCGGCAGGCAGCTGTGGACTGTCCGGTCGGCATCCATGTTCAGGCTGCTGACGGACCTTCGTTCTTTTCCGGGAACCTATTCCTGTTATGCCTTTGGCGATGCCCATCATCTGACATTAAAGGAAGATGGCAGGGAGATGAATGCCTTGATGCAGTTCTTGAAAGATAAAGGATATGCAGATGTCGCTATTGAACCGGTCGAACCGAGTGTGGAAGATTGCTTTATGGCTTTGTAAAAACGATAGAGTGAAATGTAATACCATATATTGTGATAGAAAATTCTCATATATTATGATATTGGAATTGTATAATATATGAGAATGCAGTATCATAATATATGAGAATTTTATCTGATAAAAGTATATATACAATGAACGTAATAGAAACAGACAGTCTGACTAAGCGCGTCGGAACTTTTACCGCAGTAGATCATATCAGCTTTGAAGTGGGAGAAGGAGAGATCTTTGGTTTCCTGGGTGCCAATGGCGCCGGAAAGACGACGGCGATGCGTATGCTTTGCGGACTGTCGACACCCACTTCCGGCAAAGCCCGTGTGGCAGGTTTTGATGTATATAAGGAGACCGAGCAGATCAAACGCCATATCGGCTATATGAGTCAGAAGTTTTCCCTGTACGGCGACTTGAAAGTCTGGGAAAATATCCGTTTGTATGGCGGTATCTACGGTCTGTCGAAGAAAAAGCTGGCGGAGAAGACGGATGAACTGCTCGATGTACTGGATTTGGAGGGTGAGCGGAACACGTTGGTCGATGCGTTGCCTTTAGGCTGGAAGCAGAAGCTGGCTTTTTCTGTCTCTATCTTTCATGAACCGAAGATTGTGTTCTTGGATGAACCGACCGGAGGAGTGGACCCTGCTACCCGCAGACAATTCTGGGAACTGATTTATCAGGCAGCCGATCGGGGAATAACTGTTTTACATGCACGAAGCCGAATATTGTAACCGTGTCTCTATTATGGTCGATGGAAAAATCGAAGCGCTGGACAGTCCGGCTGCTTTGAAATCGTCTTTCCATGCCGAAAATATGAATGATGTGTTCCGTGCCCTGGCGCGAAAAGCAACAAGAGGTGAATAGTTATGAAACAGTTTATATCTTTTATCCGCAAAGAATTCTTCCACATCTTCCGCGACAAACGGACCATGTTGATTTTATTGGCTATGCCGATTATCCTGATTATTCTGTTCGGCTATGCGATTACGACGGAAATAAAATGTGTGCCGATTGCCGTGTTCGACCAAAGCCGGGATGAAGTGAGCCGGAAAATCACCGAACATCTGGGGGCAAGCGAGTATTTTGATTTGTATAAAATGGTAGACAGCGAAGCGGAAGCTCAATCCCTCTTTAAACAGGGTAAGATTAAACTGGTCGTTGTTTTTCCGCCCCAATATGCTTCCACGGCGGATGCGGATGTCCAGTTGCTGGCAGATGCAACCGACCCGAACGAAGCGACCCAGCTGACCGCTTATGCAACCACCATCATCGCTTCTGCCAAAGCGGAGATACAAGGAAATCTCCTTCAGCCGGAAGAAAAAGCGCAGCTTATGCAGGCTGGCATTACGCCGGTCACTCACCTTCTCTACAACCCCACCATGAAAGGCGCCTACAACTTTGTGCCGGGGGTAATGGGATTGATATTAATACTGATATGTGCCCTGATGACCTCCGTAGGCATCGTGAAGGAGAAGGAGATGGGTACGATGGAAGTGTTGCTGGTTTCGCCGATGAAGCCGGTCTATATCATTCTGGCAAAAGCGATTCCCTATCTTTTATTGAGTATAGTGAATGTGGCGACAATCCTTGCCCTGTCTTATTTCCTGCTGAAGGTTCCGATTGCGGGGAGCCTGGTTCTGCTGGTGGCAGTTTCCATCCTGTATGCCCTGGTTTCCCTTTGCCGCGGTCTGTTGCTATCGACGATAGCCGACACGCAACAGGCTGCCATGCTGATTAGTGCTATGGTGTTGATGCTGCCGGTGATTCTGCTCAGCGGCATGGTATTTCCCATAGAGAACATGCCTGATATATTGCAATGGCTTTCCAATATCGTGCCGGCCAAATGGTATATTATCGCAGTGAAAGATGTGATGATAAAAGGGTTAAGTGCCGGAGCCATCCTGAAGGAGATAGGGATACTGTCGTTTATGGTCATATTCCTGGTGATTCTTAGTGTGAAACGTTTTAAGACTCGTTTGTGAGATAAGAAGTTATGAAAACATTACGATATTTACTTGAAAAAGAGTTTAAGCAGATCAAGCGCGACCGGTTTTTACCGCGCATCATCTTTTTGGTACCGTTGATGCAGTTGCTTATCCTGCCTTTTGCCGCCAATTTCGAAATGCGTAATATCAATCTGGGAGTGATTGACCATGATCATTCCGTGGTGTCTGTGCAGCTGGTCGAAAAGATTCTTTCGTCCGGTTATTTCCGGCTGACCGATGTGTCTTCCTGTTATGATCAGGCGATCACCTCGATAGAAAGTAACGAGTCGGACCTGTTGCTTGAAATCCCGGCAAAGTTTGAACAGGAACTCGGCCGGGAAGGAAGGGCGGATGTCCTGATTGCTGCAAACGCAGTGAACGGAACAAAAGGAGGGATGGGTAGCTCTTACCTCACACAAATTATTCAGGATTTTAACCGGGATAAAGGTTTCACCTCTGCTGCCGTGAGCAGTGGAGTGCGGGCAACGGCTCTTTTTAATCCGCATCTGAATTATAAGAATTATATGGTGCCGGGTATCCTGGTCTTTTTGTTGACGATTATCGGTGGTTTCCTTTCGGCCCTGAATATAGTCAGCGAGAAGGAGAAAGGGACCATCGAACAGATTAATGTGACGCCGGTTCCCAAAACATTGTTCCTGCTGTCGAAGCTGATTCCTTTCTGGGTAATCGGTTTTATCCTGTTGACGATCGGGGCCATTGTGGCATGGATTATTTACGGTTTGCTGCCGGTCGGCAATATGGGGATTATTTATTTGTTTGCGGCAGTTTATCTGATTGCTTTTACAGGTTTGGGGTTGGCAATATCTTCTATATCGTCCAACCAGCAACAAGCGATGTTCACGGCTTTCTTTTTTCTGATTATATTTGCTTTGTTGAGTGGACTTTTTACCCCGATCAGCAGTATGCCGCAATGGGCACAGACTATAACATTATTTAATCCGGTACGTTATTTTATAGAAGTGATGCGTATGGTTTATCTGAAAGGCAGTTCGTTTTCCGATTTGAGCGGACATTTCATTGTCGTTTGTCTTTTTGCTGTATTATTTAATGTATTGGCTGTGATAAGTTATAGGAAAAAATAGGGAGACTCAAAGAACGCTGGATCGTAGAAGCGGACAAACGGGAATAATAGTTTTTGCAGGTTGAATGTTTTACAGCATACTTAACGATATTTTACAAACATCTTACCTGTTTTTAACGTGACTCTTTTATATTTGATTCAAATCTGAAACAATATTTCAAATATGGAAAGCGTTATTCCAAATATGGAAAAAGGAGAAGAAAATTATAAGGTGCCGAATTTGGAGAAAGGAATCGCGGTGCTTGAATATCTTTCGCTTCGTCCACAAGGTGAGACGCTGCAAGATATTAAGAATAAGCTGGATATCTCCCAGACTACTGCTTATCGTATTTTGAACACTTTGGTTCGGTTGGATTATCTTAACTATAATGAAGACACGAAACGCTACAAATTGTCCCGAAAATTGCTAACTTTGGGCTTCAGATCGTTGAATGAACATAATTTGTTGGAGACAGTATTGCCTTGTTTGCGTGATTTACGTGATAAAGTAGGGGAGACTGCCTGTTTTGGTGTACTAGGAGATGAGAAAGGAATTTTTATAGAGCAGGCGCAGGGACATCATACGTTCCGCTTTGTTCTATCGCCGGGAAAATCATTTGAATTACATTGTTCTGCACCCGGAAAAGCGATTATGGCTAATCTGCCAAACACGGTCCGCGACCGTTATTTGTCGTATATGACATTTGCGAAGTATAATGCGCGGACGATTACTAACCGGGATGCTTACCTGGAAGAATTGGAAAAAGTCCGTAAGCTGGGTTATGCTATGGATAATGAAGAAGAATTGAATGGTGTGATCTGTGTAGGTGCTCCTATCTTTAACTACACAGGCTATCCATGTGGCGCCATCTGGATATCGGGTCCCAAAGACAGGTTAACAAAAGAAATATTCCATTCAACGGTTGCGAGCATCAAGGAGGTCGCTCAGAATATTTCGGCTGAATTAGGATATAGTAAAAACACAAAAAAATAAATAATACCATGAGGACGAGTAAATACATATTAAGAACTTCATTGATGGCATGCTTTGTCAGTTGTTGCATCTCATTTGCATCGGCTGATAATCCGCCTTTTTTTACGACTGATATAAAACTGAATGATAAAGGGGAAATGCTTCTGACTGAAAAAGGAATGAAGCGGGTGGATGTATTTTCAGCCGACGGCAAACTGCTGCGTTCTTTCCCCATGGATGAAACTCCGACCGGTATTCTGGTTGACGGCGATAAGGCCTATGTGACGACCTTTGAGAAGACGGGTAAGTTACAGATATTATTGTTGGAATCGGGTAGGGTGGAAGCTGCTATCCCTACAGGGTCGGGTGCCTGCCATCCGATGTTCGGACCGGATAAAAAGACAATCTATGTCTGTAACCAGTTCGAAAACACCGTGTCGGAAATTGACCCGGTGAATCATAAAGTACTACGCACGGTTAAGGTACTTCGCGAACCGAAATCCGCCGTATTCAGCAAAGATGGTAAATATATGTATGTAACAAACTTCCTGCCGGCACAACGTGCGGACCTGGATTATGTGGCAGCCTGTGTTTCCGTGATTGAAATGGATGGTTTTACCAAAGTGAAAGATATTCAGCTGGCAAACGGTAGTAATGCTTTGCGTGGCATTTGTATTACGCCCGACGGCAAATATGTATATGTGTCACATAACTTGGGACGTTTCGCCGTACCGACTTCGCAGTTGCAGCAGGGATGGATGAATACGAGCGCTTTCAGTATCATCGATACGGAAAAGCAGGAGTTTGTCGGTGCCGTTGTTGTTGACGAACCGGAAAGAGGAGCTGCCGGTATCTGGAGCATCGATTGTAATGACGACCATATCTTTATTTCACATTCCGGTACTCACGAGGTGAGTGTGATCGATCATCCGGCTTTGCGTGAAAAGTTTGAAGCCTATCCCAATAAGGCGATGCTGGATTATGACCTGAATTTCCTGTATGGCATCCGCGAACGTGTTCCGTTGCAGGGTAACGGTCCCCGTGCGATGGCTCTGACCAACGAGAAACTGGTTGTTCCTACTTATTTTGCCGATGTTCTGAATGTAATGGATATTAATACCCGTGAAGTAACGTCGACAGAATTGAATCCGGGACGTACGGAAAGCAATATAAATAAAGGAGAAAAATATTTCAACGACGCCTCCCACTGTTTCCAGAACTGGCAGAGTTGTAACGGTTGCCACCCGGGGGAAGCCCGTACGGATGGTATGAACTGGGATTTGATGAACGATGGCGTAGGAAACTCAAAGAACTGCAAAAGTTTGTTGTTTAGCCATGTGACTCCTCCCAATATGATTTCGGGAATCCGTGCTTCTGCGGAGGTTGCCGTGCGTGCAGGATATAACTTCATCCAGTTCTTCGATATTACCGAAGATGATGCAAAATGCGTGGATGAATATCTGACGTCATTGCGTCCGGTGCCGAGTCCTTTGCTGGTGAACGGCGAATTGTCCGATAAGGCGAAAGAAGGACGTAAAGTCTTTGAAAAACTAAAATGTGGTGAATGTCATAGCGGACCTTATTATACAGACATGAAGATGCATCGTATCGGTGAAGATATCGAGTTTGAAAAAGGGTGGGATACTCCGACTTTAAGAGAAGTCTGGCGTACGGCTCCTTATTTGTTCGATGGTCGTGCAGCTACAATGGAGGAAGTCTTTGAAGTGCACAAGCATGGAATTGATAAGAAGGTATCCAAGAAAGATATTGAGGCTTTGGTTGAATATGTAAACTCACTCTAAAAGGAGGGATCGATGAATTATTGCGAGAAGATACGTTATAACATTTACACTACTGAGAAAGCGGATTTTGAGGAAATGGTGGATAAGCTGCTTGCCCAATTACCGCAGAACGAACAAATATTCAGGCTGGCCTTTTTCGGCATGCCGGATGATAATGAACAATATGTTTCGCGCCGCGTAACGTTGCGTGAAAAGGTTCGTAAATACTATGGGAACCATGAACCGGTGTTGAGTTATGTATCCCAGCCGCCATTGAACGGAGGTTTGATACTGGAGGCTCATACATATACGCCGGATGAAGGAGACCATATTACATATAAACATATCGGGACATTCCCGTATGTGGTATTGGTAAATGGCAGCGGCCGTTTCCTGTTTGCCGGAGGTTTCCATGGCGATGTGATTAATTTCGGTATCGAGCAGCAGTCAAAGGAAGTGTTCAAGCTGGTATCGGAGTTGTTGAGGAAGGAAGGATTCCCGATCAACAGCATCATCCGCCAGTGGAACTATATCGAGCAGATCACTAAGTTTGACGGCGAAGACCAGCATTACCAGATATTCAATAATGCCCGTAGCGATTATTATGCCATGACAACCTGGGAAAACGGTTATCCGGCAGCAACGGGTATCGGTGCGAATCTGGGAGGCATACTGGTTGATCTGGATGCTGCCGTATTCTCGAATCCGGATTGTTATGCAACACCGATCGACAATAAATTGCAGGTGGCTGCCCACGCTTATTCCGAAGGAGTACTGGAGCCGGCCCACAGCAAAAAGACGACTCCGAAGTTCGAGCGCGCCAAGAGCATGACATTTGGAGAACGTGAGGTGATCTATATCTCCGGAACTGCGGCTATCCGTGGCGAGGAGAGTTTGATAGGAGTGGGGTTGGAGCGTCAGCTTCATATTACGATGGAGAATATCGCTGAACTGATCGGTGAGGCGAAGTTGAAAATGCTCCGGGTCTATCTGAAAGAGAAATCTTTCTTTGAAGAAGCTGAAAGGCTTTTGAATGCGTATGAGTTGAATATCCCCATATCATATATGTGGGCTGGTGTTTGTCGGGATGAATTATTAATTGAGATTGAGGGAATAGCAGTGTTGTAACCCCTGCCATATCATGTTGACCGTTTGGCGAAAAAAAGCAAATATTACTAACATAAATTAAAACAAAAATGAAAAAAGGATTGAGTATTAAAACAATGGCTGTGGGGCTTTTATTAAGTTCTATGGTTGCATGTACTGGTAACAAAACAAGTGACGCTACTTGTTGCAACGGAGAGGGCGAATGCACTGAACAGAGCAAATGCGATAAAAATTCTAATTGTAAAACTAATAAAGAAATGACTTATTCTAAGAAGTACACAAACGCCGACTTCTACAAAGACGGCAAATTCGATCAGGCAGTAGCTATCGAAGCAATGAAAGACATGTTTAAGTTCTATGATGTTCCTTTTACAGAACTGATGGCTAAAGACATGTGGGTTACAGATTTCGGTCTGGGTGACTTTGAAAACGTTGGTATGGGTGGTATTTTCTGGATCAACGATGCAGAACACGGATACTTCGCTCACGCTATTTACCTGCTTCCGGGACAGATGATCCCTGAACACGCTCACGTAAAAACTAAATTCCCTGCAAAACACGAATCATGGATGGTTGAAAAGGGATGGGTTTATAACTTCTCTGTACTTGGTGACGAAACTCCGAACGCTCCTGCAATTCCTGCAAGTCACGGACCTATCAAGAGCAAAAACTTCGTAGTTCAGAAAGTCGGTGATGTATTGCGTCTGAAAGAACTTGAATCATTCCACTTCATGATGGCAGGACCGGAAGGTGCTATCGTTGACGAATGGGCTTGTTATCATGACAATGACGGTTTGCGTTTCACAAACTCGAAGGCGTCTCTCTAACTCCAATCGTAGTTGTTAACACCTTATATTAATATTGAGATACATGAATAAATATTTTTTATTAGTATCACTCTTTTTATCTACTTCTTTCTTTGTTTCGGCTGCGCCGAAACAAAAGAAGGTGGATACTTGGATTGATGCATCAATTAAAGCAAAAACGGAACTGCAAACCAAGCTTCAGAAAACAGGAATGCCGATTATTTCCTCTTTCAAGAAGCATAAGGAAAAAGCAGAACCTTTTGCTGTTGACTTGAAAGGCGTAGATAAGCTGGTGCTTATCACTGCCGGAGGTCCGGATGGTTCTGATTACGACCAGGCTGTTTGGGGTAATGCCCGTTTGATTAAAGCGGACGGTACTGCTGTTTGGTTGGATGAAGTTCCTTTCGAATATGGTGTTGCCGGTTGGGCAAAGCCAAAAATGAATATTAATGCTTACGACCATGAGATTTTCATTGCAGGCAAAGAATACAAACACGGTGTTTTCTGCCATGCAAACGGAACTTTGGTTTATCCTATTAAAGGTGAATATGTTCGTTTTGAAGCTGAAGTAGGTATCGACGATACTTCTTCCGGCGGTAGCGTATATTTCCAGGCATTGAACGTTGTTCCGAAGTTTGTCGGCGATGAACTGATCGCTAAATATCCGGAACAGATCGGTATGTTGGGCGCTATGATGGACGGTCTGGACACTTGGTTGATCACCCCGGATGCCTCTATTGAAAAACAAGCAGTAGAAGCAATGGTCGGTAAGTTGAAAGACGGCTCTTATTATAAGAGTGTCGTTCAGCAGATCGCTAACGAAAAAGATGTAAATACACAAATCCGTAAATATCTGGAGTTGTTTGAAAAACTTCAGGATGTTTATGCGCTTCAGGGCGAACTGGAGTGGCTGAATATCGATGCTATCAAGTTGGCATTTGCAGATATGAGCAAGCAGAAAGGTTTTGATGCTGCTAAATATCAGCCGATGCTGAATGAATTGGTACAACTTCAGCAGAAAGGTTTCAGTGGTATTTATAAAGGAGACGAACAAGCTATTGCCGATGCCCGCAAGGCATTGGATAATAAGAAGGCTATTTTGTTAGGCAACCCGTTATTGGATGCAGACAAGATCGTTGCCGTACGTTATAAATTAGGCTCTACTGCTCGTCAGGCAATGGCTCCTTCTTTGGGAACACAAGCTAACAACTGGAGTAACCAGGAATCTGCCCGTCGTAGTGGTTTCGATGCAGAGATCGTTGAATTGTCTAACCTGCGTGGTGACATGCAGATGAAGAGTATCTTCAAACCGATCGTTCCCGATGCCTCTATCGCTGACCTGAGAATGCACTGGGATGCAAACCGCGTTATGTTCACAACCCTGATGGGCGAGAACGACAAACGTTGGAATGTATACGAAGTAAAACTGGATGGAACAGGCTGCAAAAAGCTGATCGAGAATGAAGAACCTGACTTGGAATTCTATGATGGTACTTATCTGCCGGACGGACGTATTATTGCTAACTCCAACATCGGTTACCAGGGTGTTCCTTGTGTAAGCGGTGATGACCCGGTTGGTAATATGGTTCTTTATACTCCGGAACAGAAGAATCTGCGTCGTCTGACATTTGACCAGGATGCCAACTGGAACCCGGTTGTAATGAATAACGGACGTGTGATGTATACCCGTTGGGAATATACTGACCTGACTCACTATTATTCTCGTATCGTGATGCATATGAATCCGGACGGAACAGAAAACAAGGCTTTGTATGGTAGTGGTTCAATGTTCCCGAACAGTACGTTCGACATTCAGCCGTTGCCTGGACATGGTTCTGCTTTCGTTGGTATTATTTCAGGACACCACGGTGTTGCCCGTTCAGGACGTCTGATCATCTTCGACCCGACAAAGGGACGTAAGAATGTACAGGGTATGGTTCAGGAAATTCCTCACCGTAATCGTCCTATCCAGGAGTTGATCAAAGACGAATTGGTAAATGGCGTATGGCCTCAGTTCGTTAAACCGACTCCGCTGAATGACAAATATTTCCTGGTTGCAGCCAAGTTAGACCCGCAGTCTTTGTGGGGACTTTATCTGGTTGACATCTATGATAACGTAACTTGTCTGATGCAGGCTGAAGGTGAAGGTTATATCAGCCCGATCCTGGTGAAGGAAACAAAAACACCTCCGGCAATTCCTGATCGTGTGAAGCTGAATGAAAAAGAAGCTACTATCTTTATTCAGGATATTTATGAAGGTGAAGGTCTGCGCGGTATTCCTCGCGGAACTGTGAAAGAACTTCGTCTGCATGCTTATGAATATGCTTATGTGAAGACTCGTTCAGACCACAACTGGCACGGTATCCAGAGTGGTTGGGATATCAAACGTTTGTTAGGTACTGTACCTGTTGAAGAAGACGGTTCGGCTATCTTCAAAGTTCCGGCTAATACTCCGATCTCTATCCAGCCGATCGACAAGGACGGCGTTGCTGTTCAGTGGATGCGTAGTTGGGTAACCGGCCAGCCGGGTGAAGTGGTATCTTGTATCGGTTGTCACGAAGACCAGAATCAGATTCCTATTCCGAAACGTGTGATGGCTTCTCAGAAAGCGGCTGTTTCGTTGAAGGCTCCTGAAGGTGGTGTTCGTTCATTCACATTCGACCTGGAAATTCAGCCTATCCTGGATCGTGCTTGTATCGCTTGTCATAATGGCGAAGGCAAGGCATTCGACCTGCGTGGCGGTAAGAAAGACAAACTGGGTTATGGCACATCTTATCTGAACATTCATCCGTACGTACACCGTCAGGGTGGTGAAGGTGATATGGTTGTTCTTCAGCCGTATGAATATCATCCGAACACCAGCGAATTGGTTCGTATCCTGAAGAAGGGTCACCATAACGTGAAACTGACTGACGCAGAATGGTTGAAACTGTACAACTGGATCGACTATAATGCTCCTGATAAAGGTTACTTCGATGCAAACGTTCTGGGTAAGGAAATCATCCCGTATCAGGGATTCGATCAGATCGAACGTCGTAAAGAATTGACTGACAAATATGCTAATGGCATGGGTGTAGACTGGAAGAAAGAAATCGCTGACTACGCTTCTTATTTGAAGGCTCAGGGCCCGATCACTCCGGTTATGCCTGAAAAAGCAGCTCCTGTAAAGGTGAAGAATGTGAAAGCTAAAGGCTGGCCGTTCGACAAATCAACTATCAAAGATATGCTTGCCAAGGAAACGAGCAACCGTAAAGAGGTTGAAATCGCTCCGGGCGTGAAGATCAATTTCGTTCGTATCCCTGCCGGTGAATTCGTAATGGGTAGCTATAATGGCGAATCTGATGCTTATCCTACAGCTAAGGTGAAGATCGACAAACCGTTCTGGATGGGTGAAATGGAAATTACCAACCAGCAGTTCAATGCGATTTATCCGGATCATGACAGTCGTTTCGTAGACCAGTTGTGGAAAGACCACGTGGTACAGGGTTATCCGGCTAACGAGCCGAATCAACCGGTAATCCGTGTAAACTACAATGATGCAATGGATTATTGTAAGCAACTGAGCGAAAAGACAGGTCTGAACATTACGCTTCCGACAGAAGCACAATGGGAATGGGCTTGCCGCGCAGGTAGCGACAGTGATTTCTGGTATGGTGATATGAATACTGACTTCGGTAAATATGAAAACCTGGCTGACAAGACTACTTTACTGTTCGCAGTAAGTGGTGTAGACCCGAAACCGATGTCTCCGAATTCTTATTGGTATAAGTATTATACTTATCTGCCGAAAGAAGAAGGAGTAGACGACGGTCAGCTGATCCAGACAGGCGAAAAGGTATATGAAGCCAACCCGTTCGGTTTGTATAACATGCACGGTAATGTTTCAGAATGGACCCGTTCAGACTATGTGCCTTATCCGTATAATCCGAAGATAAAACTGACTTCAGATCATAAAGTGGTTCGTGGTGGTTCATATATCGAACGTCGGAAATTCTCTACTGCTTATGCACGTAAGGCTTACTATCCGTACCAGCGTGTATTTAACGTAGGTTTCCGTGTAATCATCGAAGACTAATCCCTAAGATATGTCCTAGATATAGATAAAATCTATTAGGTGGCCCCGGTGAGGCCGGGGTCACTTAATTGAAAATTCTTATCTTTGGCGGCATAACTTAATAAAACAACAAATGAAAGCAACTCTCGAAAGAATACTATCTTCCTTTGTAACAACAATTGTCTTGTTACTCCTCTATGGTTTTGGCCTGGCTGTCGCCACTTTTATAGAAAAGTATCATGGAACAGCAGCTGCCAAAGCAATGATTTATTATTCCCCTTTATTCTTTTTGTTGCAATTCCTTTTGGTTGTTAATTTTATTGTCATTGCTGTTAAGTACCAGTATTGCAAACTGCATAGATGGGGCTTAATGGTTGTTCATACTTCCTTTATCATTATCCTTCTTGGCGCCCTCACATCCTTCCAGTTCGGCGAAGAAGGTATCCTTCATATCCGCGAAGGAGAATCAACCGATCAGATAGCAGTCCGCCAGGGCGATCTGACAACATTCCACACTTTACCCTTCACCGTAGAATTGGTGAAATTTACTTTAACCCGCTATCCGGGTTCGTCCAGTCCGTCTTCTTATGAAAGCGAATTGCTGGTGCATGTAGACGGTAAAACACGCCACGAACATGTATTCATGAATAATGTATTAGATGTAAAAGGTTACCGTTTCTTCCAGGCTTCTTACGATCCGGACGAACAGGGTACCGTACTTTCCGTCAACCGCGATGTAGCCGGACGGAATATAACGTATACAGGTTACCTGTTGTTGGTAATCGGTCTTATCTTATCCTTGGTAGGGAAGAATTCCCGCTTTATGGCGTTGAGCCGCCGTTTGAAAGAATTTCGCTCTGTTGCACAATCGGCAACAATGATTATCGCTTTGCTGGCATTATCGGTGTCGGTAAATGCGAAAGAAGAAACTTCGTCCATGCTGGATGCCGTACAGAAATATGCGGTGTCTCCGGAACATGCCGCTAAGTTCGGCGCATTGCCGATCCAGTCGCATAGCGGCCGTATGATGCCTATCAATACCTTTTCTTCGGAAATCCTGCGTAAGCTGCATAAGTCGGACAAGATCGGAAATCTGAACTCCGACCAGTTCCTGCTGAGCCTGCTTTCCATGCCGGATATGTGGATGCGCGTTCCTTTTGTCGCTTTATCCAATAAAGAACTGGCTAATTATTACGACCTGACAGACGGCGAATGTGCCTATCTTCAGGCGTTCGATAATAAAGGCGATTATAAATTGCAACAGAAACTGGAGGAAGCCTACAACAAGATGCCTGCCGAACGGACCCGTTTCGACAAGGACTTGCTGAAACTGGACGAGCAGATCAACATCTTCCACCAGTTGATCAATTACCAGATGTTGAACCTGTTTCCGAAAGAGGACGATCCTAACCATAAATGGTATGCCCCCGGTGATGACTTGTCCGAATTTGCCGGCAAAGACTCCATGTTTGTTTCCCGCATCATGGGTTGGTATCTGGCCGAAGTGCAGGATGCTTTGCAGGGTGGCGACTGGTCGAAAGCCAATGAGGTGATCGACATGATCAGTACTTATCAGCAGGCAAAGAACAAAACACTGGATATCTCTCCGAAAAAGATAGAGACAGAATTGAAATATAACAAGATGGACGTGTTCCGTCAGTGTAAGAAAGGCTATCTGATCCTGGGAGGATTGATGCTTGTACTCTCTTTCGCCATGCTGTTCAAACAGCAGAAGTGGATGAAGGCTGGTCTCTGGATAGTGGGAATAGGCGTGTTGGCCGTATTCCTTTTACACATGTACGGCATGGGGATGCGTTGGTATATTGCCGGATATGCGCCGTGGAGTAACTCGTATGAAACAATGGTATATGTTGCCTGGGCGACAGTCTTGGCAGGTCTGCTGTTTGTAAGACGCAGCACGGTGACCTTTGCACTGGCTACTTTGTTCGGCGGTATTATCCTGTTCGTCTCCGGACTGAACTGGATGGACCCGGAAATCAATCCGCTCGTTCCGGTACTGAAATCGCCGTGGCTGATGTTCCATGTGGCCGTAATCGTTGCCGCTTATGGCTTCTTCGGTATCAGTTGCCTGATCGGACTGACGAACCTGGTGATGACGAGCATTGCCGGAAAGAAAAATACGGAATTGCTGAAAGCCCGTGTGAAAGAACTGACTATCGTCAATGAAATGTCGCTCTGGGTAGGTCTGGCTTTGATGACGATCGGAACATTCCTCGGTGCCGTTTGGGCGAACGAGTCATGGGGACGTTACTGGGGATGGGACCCGAAAGAAACATGGGCATTGATTACGATGGTGGTTTATGCCGTTGTTGTTCACCTTCATCTGGTGAGACGCTGGTATAGCGACTGGTTATTCAATCTGTGCTCGGTCGTTGCTTTCTCATCCGTATTGATGACATTCTTCGGAGTGAATTATTTCCTGAGCGGCATGCACTCCTACGGACAGAACGATAATGTACACGGAATCTTTACTTATTTGTATATAGCCGGTGCAGTTGTGATAATCCTCGGGATATTGTCAAGGATCGGGTATAATAAGACGAAAGAAGAATAAAACGAATGAATTATTAATATAGAAGTTAAACATTAAATTTTAGTGATCATGAGAACATTTAATCATGTAGGTATCATTACCAACGAAAACCAAGAAGGTGCAATGTTCAACGAAGGTTTGAACGTATGGTTAACCGATTACAGCAAGAGCCCTAACAAGATCGAATTCCTGAAGTTTGACGATCCTGCAAAGAGTTGTCTGCCTGAATTGGTTAAATCAAATGGTCATATCGCTTATACAGTTCCTTCACTGGACGAAGCGCTGAAAGATGCAAAGGTGATCTTTGGCCCGGCTGTATGCGACGAACATCTGACTATCGCTTTCATCGAAGAAGAAGGCATCGCAATCGAATTAATGGAAATCAAATAATTTATAAACCTAAACGAAACAAGGAGGAAAAACACCATGGCAGAAATTAAGACTAAATTTATAAATGATCCCGAACAAGTAACTCCGGAATTGCTGGAGGGTTATGTATTGGCTTATCCTGATCAGGTAAAGCTGGCTGCTGAAAACATTGTTGTTCGCGCTAATCCGAAAAGCGAAGACAAAGTAGCTATCGTTACATTAGGCGGTTCTGGTCACGAACCTGCATTGAGCGGTTTCGTAGGCGACGGTATGCTCGACTGCTCCGTAGTAGGCGACGTATTTGCTGCTCCGGGTGCACAGCGTCTGTTCCAGGCTTTGCAGTTGATGAAACGCGAAGCAGGTATCCTGTTGGTTGTATTGAACCACTCAGGCGACGTGATGAGTGCAAACATGGCTTGTCAGCTGGCAGAACGTGTAGGTATCAAAGTTAAACAGCTTCTGACTCACGATGATATTAGTGCCGGTATCGGTGCTCCGACAAACGATCGTCGCGGTTTGGCTGGTTGCGTACCTTTGTATAAGATTCTGGGTGCTGCTGCCGACGAAGGCAAATCATTGGACGAACTGATCGAGATCGGCGAACGTTACAACGAAAAAGTAGCGACTCTGGCTGTTGCTATGCGTTCTTGTACTCATCCGCAAAACAATGCAACAATCACTGACCTGCCTGCCGGTATCATGGAAATCGGTATGGGACAGCACGGTGAAGGTGGTGGCGGCCAGAAACCGTTGGTATCTGCCGATGCTACTGCTGCCGAAATGGTAGACCTGCTGTGTCAGCAACTGCAACCGAAGGCTGGCGACAAGATGATGCTTATCATCAACGGCGTAGGTGCTACTACTCATATGGAATTGAATATCATCTTCCGCAAGGCTTACAAAGAATTGGAAGCACGTGGTCTGGAAGTAGTATTCGGCCGTATCCAGGAAATCCTGACAGTTCAGGAACAAGCCGGTTTCCAGATGATCGTAGGTATTTTGGATGAAGATCATATTGACTATTTAAAGAACAAGAGTGCAAACGCACCATATTGGACAACTATCGGTAAATAAACAAATAAACATGAAACAACTGACTATTGAGGCTTTCAAAGGTATGCTGAATAACGCCTTAACGCATATCAAAGCCCGCGAAGACGAATTCTCTAAACTGGATGCGGTAATCGGTGACGGCGATCACGGACAGGCTATCGTAACTGCTTTCTCTGTTGTAGTGAAAGCAGGCGAGAAAGGAACGGAATTCAAATCTATGCTGAATGACATGGGATTTGGCGTGATGCTGGAAACAAGCGGATCGACAAGTACCCTGTTAGGAGCATTTTTCCTTGGAATGAGCGACAACGCTGCCGGCACTGAACTGGATGCTGCCGCTGTGAAGAAGATGTTTGCCGGAGGCCTTGCAAATGTGCAGAAACAGACACAGGCTAAGAAGGGTGATAAAACCATGATGGACGCCCTGATCCCCGCAATCGAAGCAATCGAAGCATCTACTTCGGACGATATCAAGGAAATCATGACAGCAGGTGCTGAAGCAGCTATCAGAGGTGCTGAAGAAACTGTCAACATGAAAGCAAACTTCGGACGTGCCCGTAACTACGGCGAACGTTCTATCGGTTACGCCGATAGCGGTGCTACTTCCTGGAGCTGTATGTTTGCCTCTTTCGCAGAAGCATTATAATAGAATAACTAACTTTTTTAAATATAGAAAATAGAAAAATGGCAGATTTAGATGATTTGAGAGAAGGCAGTAACTTCGGTTTAGGTGTTAGCTCTCAACAACAGAGTTTCCATGTGAAGGGTGCTGAAAACCTTCCCTGGGGTATGAAAGATCGTTTATCACGTATCTTCAACCCGAAAACAGGCAAAGCCGTAATGTTGGCTTTCGACCACGGCTTCATCATGGGACCGACTTCAGGTTTGGAACGTATCGACCTGAATATTGTACCGCTGGTTGAATATGCCGACTGTATCATGTGTACACGCGGTATCCTTCAGTCTTCAATCCCGACAACAACAAACAAACCTATCTGTTTGCGTTCGGATGCAGGTACTTCTATCCTGACTGACCTGAACGACAACGTTCTGATCGACATAGAAGATGCTATCCGCATGAACGTTTCAGCGATGGCTGTGATGTTGGCTATCGGTGACGAAGCACACGAAGCGAAGACGATCGCCAACCTGTACAAGGCTGTAGATAAAGGAACTCGTTATGGTATTCCTGTAATGGGTGTGACTGCTGTCGGCAAACAGATGGCACGCGACGCTCGTTACTTCGGTCTGGCTTCCCGTATCTGTGCTGAAAACGGTGCAAATATCGTGAAGACTTACTATTGCGAAGGTTTCGAAAAAGTAGTTGCAGCTTGTCCGGTTCCTGTTGTGATTGCAGGCGGTAAGAAATTACCTGAACTGGAAGCATTGGAACTGTGTTACAACGCTATCAATGACGGTGCTGCCGGTGTTGACATGGGACGTAACGTATTCCAGTCTGAAAATCCTGTCGCTATGATCCAGGCTGTTCACGCAGTGGTTCATGACGGTTTGACTCCGCAACAAGGTTTCGAAAAGTTCCAGGATTTGTCTAAGTAATTAATTATTATACTCCGAAGGGGCGGGGCTCTGCTCTGCCCCTTGTTGTATCTAAACATAACATAATACATATATTGAATTGCCATGAAGAAAATATTCACATTATTGTGCTCTGCTCTTTTCTTGTTTGCTGCCACTTCCTGCCAGCAAAAGGCTCAGAAATTATTGTTGGCCGGTTCAGGCTGGAATAAAGTCGTTATCATCGATAAGAATACAAAGCAGATAGAATGGGAGCATCCTATACAAAAAGGTTGGGAATGTAATTCAGCCGTTGCTACTCCGGACGGAAATATCCTGTTCGCCTATAAAAAAGGTGCAAAACTGATTACCCGCGATCAGAAAGAGTTATGGAACATTCCGGCTCCGGATACTTGCGAGATGCAGACAGCCCGTGTATTGCCCGACGGTAATTACCTGTTGGCATGGTGCGGTCATCCGGCTAAGATCATGGAAGTAAGCCCGAAAGGCGAGATACTTTCAGAAACTGTATACGAAACAGGTATCGACCACCCGCATGCTCAGTTCCGCCAGGTGAACAAGAACAAGGCAGGCAATTATCTGATGCCTCTTTTCGCTACATCTGAAGTACGTGAAATCTCTCCGGCCGGCGAACTGATTAAAACAACGAAGCTGGAAGGTACTCCGTACAGCACCGTATTGCTGAACAACGGCAATTACATGGTAGCTTGCGGTGACGGACATTCTCTGATGGAAGTAAATCTGGACAAAGGCGAAGTGATCCGCCGGATCGGCGAAAAGGACATCGAAGGTGTTTCTTTATTCTTTGTTGCCCAGCTGTTGCCTACTTCAAACAACGGTCTGTATATCTGTAACTGGCAGGGACACGACCCCAGTGCAAAAGAATCAAACAACCCGCAGTTGATGGAGATCGACGGTAACAACAAAGTTATCTGGAGCCTGAATGACAACGATACATTCGGCATGATCTCTTCTGTCTGCCCGATCGACTAAGTGGATTATCTATAACTACTGGTTGTAACTGTTTCCCCTCCCGAGAGGGAAACAGTTACTTTCTTCACTCTCCACAGAAGGATTTATAACTTTCTCCATTTTTTATATATCTTTGCTAAACGTTAAACCTAAAAACAAACTTAATATCATGAAATTGCAACCAATCGACATCTTTATCATCGGACTCTATCTGGTGGCCATGATCGTCATCGGATTAGTGTTAAAGAAAAAGGCGTCGAAAAACATGGACTCCTACTTCCTGGGAGGAAAAACACTACCTTTTTATATGTTAGGCTTGTCTAACGCATCCGGCCAGTTCGATATCTCTGGTACTATGTGGATGGTTACACTAGCCTTTATTTATGGAATTAAAAGTGCCTGGGTGCCCTGGCTCTGGCCTGTATTTAACCAGATATTCCTGATGGTCTATCTCTCTGTCTGGCTGCGCCGGTCGAATGTGTTGACGGGGGCGGAATGGATACAGACACGGTTCGGAAAGAACAAAGGCGCCAGCCTGTCGCATACGATTGTCGTTATCTACGCCCTGATCGGTGTGCTGGGTTTCCTTAGCTACGGCTTTATCGGCGTGGGTAAATTTATGGAGATATTCTTCCCGTGGAATTTTGTTTCCCAGTATGTCCCGTTTGATATACCGGCTGAATACGTGCCGCATGCTTACGGTATATTCTTTACAGCCATCGCCACGATCTATGTGATGCTGGGCGGTATGCTGAGTATCGTATGGACCGATGTGGTTCAGTTTGCCATTATGACGGTTGCCGGTATCACGATTGCCGTTATCGCTATGATGAAGGTAAGCCCTGAAACGATTGCTTCTATCGTACCTGCCGGTTGGGACAGCCTGATGCCTGGGTGGAACCTTGATTTGCATTGGACCGACATTTTCAGCGATGTAAATACAAAGATAATGAACGACCAGTTCGGTTTGTTCGGGATTTTTATTATGATGATGCTTTTCAAAGGAGTGTTCAATAGTATGGCGGGACCTGCCCCCAACTACGATATGCAGAAGATCCTTTCCTGCCGTAACGGTAAGGAAGCAGCCTTAATGAGCGGTTCTGTTCCTGTCATCTTGCTTATCCCGCGTTATCTGATGATTATGGGATTTACGATCCTGGCGCTGGCTTTCTTCAAAGACCTGGATTTGACGACAAAGACCGGAGCGATCGACTTCGAACTGATCCTGCCGAATGCTATTAACCAGTTCGTGCCCGTTGGAGTATGCGGATTGCTGCTTGCCGGATTGCTTGCTGCCTTTATGTCTACTTTTGCCTCTACGGCCAACGCGGCGCCTGCTTATATTGTAAATGATATCTATAAAAAATATATCAACCCGAATGCCAGCAACAAGACGATGATCCGTGCCAGCTATATCGTAACGGTAGCGGTGGTTGTTGTCAGTGTGGTGATCGGTTTCTTCGTGGAGAGCGTAAACTCCGTCCTGCAATGGATCACATCTGCTTTGTATGGCGGATATATTGCAGCCAACCTGCTGAAATGGCATTGGTGGCGTTTTAACGGGAACGGTTATTTCTGGGGAATGATTACCGGTATCCTGGCCGCTATGGTATGCCCGTTCATCTTCGACGGCTATACGATGGTAGACGGACATTTTGTGGAAAGGGTGGGCGAGTATGCCAATAATGCTCCGATGCTGCCGTTGTTCTACTTCCCGGTTTTACTGGTTGTTTCCCTGATCGGTTGTATCGTCGGTACTTATGCGGCTCCTCCGGTAGAAGACGAAACGCTGGAACGTTTCTACATCACCGTACGTCCGTGGGGTTACTGGAAACCTGTTTATAATAAGGTTGTTGCCAAATATCCGCAGGTGAAAGCGAATAAAAACTTCAAACGCGATATGTTCAATGTGGCTGTCGGCATTATCTGGCAGATGTGTCTGACCATTATCCCGATGTATATCGTGATCCGTGAAGGCATGCCGTTGATAACCAGCATCCTGATCCTGGCTATCACTACGTTGGTGCTGAAAAAGAACTGGTACGACAAGATGAGCAAGGATGAAGTCGAGTATAATGCTTTGATGGAAGAACTGAAATTGAATGAAAAGAAGTAATTTTGTATTGTCAAATAAAACAAATCAATAAGAAATGGATAAACTGAAAATTATTGGCGAACCGCTGCCCGATATGCCTTGGGAAGACCGCCCGGCTGATTGTAAAGATGTGATCTGGAGATATTCGAATAATCCGGTGATCCCCCGTGATATTATCCCTACATCAAACAGTGTGTTCAACAGTGCTGTCGTTCCGTTCAAGGGAGGTTATGCCGGCGTGTTTCGTTGCGACGATACCAACCGCCGTATGCGTCTGCATGTCGGTTTCAGTGCGGATGCTATCCACTGGAATATTTCTGAGACAAAGCTGGAGTTCGAATGCGACGACGAAGAGATAGGCAAATTCGTTTATGCGTATGACCCTCGTGTATGCTTCATCGAAGACCGCTATTATATAACCTGGTGTAACGGCTATCATGGCCCGACGATCGGTGTGGCTTATACATTCGATTTTGAAACATTCCATCAGTTGGAAAATGCTTATCTGCCTTTCAACCGTAACGGTGTGATGTTCCCGCGTAAGATCAACGGTAATTTCGCCATGCTGAACCGTCCGAGTGACAATGGTCATACTCCGTTCGGCGACATTTTCTACAGCGAATCGCCTGATATGTGCTTTTGGGGAAAACATCGTCATGTGATGGCTCCGGCTCCGTTTGAAGTGAGCGCCTGGCAATGTCTGAAGATCGGGGCAGGTCCTATTCCTATCGAGACATCGGAAGGCTGGTTGCTGATCTATCATGGCGTGTTGCAGTCATGCAATGGCTATGTATATAGCTTCGGTGCCGCCCTGTTGGATCTGGATCAGCCTTGGAAGGTAAAATATCGCACGGGTCCGTACCTGCTTTCTCCGCAAAAGG
>ERZ825670.1682-NODE-1682-length-23212-cov-5.785551_pt1 | contig 23212 bp, 23 predicted proteins | sample MGYA00519929_ERZ825670 | MGnify/ENA primary metagenome ERZ825670 (study PRJEB31778, sample SAMEA3449207) | human gut metagenome | biome: human gut; feature: human-associated habitat; material: faeces | place: United Kingdom | collected 2010/2012 ...
CGTCATAATCGCTTAAGAGTTCCATCATCTCCTGCTGCAGACGGTCTTTTAAGAAGACATCCAGTGCCGAAAATGGTTCATCGAGAAGAATAACGGATGGTTCGTATGCCATGATCCTCGCCAGCGCAACTCTCTGCTGCTGCCCGCCGGAAAGCTCTCTCGGAAGTCTTTTTTCCAGTCCCTCCAGGCGGAAATGACGGATCATCTTCTGTACCTGTTCCTGCTTCTTCTTTTTGTTACCGGCAAGTCCGGCTCCGACATTCTGCTCCACGGTCATCGTTGGGAACAATGCATAGTTCTGGAACATATATCCGACATTTCTCTTCTGTGGTTTTAAGCAGATCCTGGAATCAGAATCATACAGGACATGATCGCCAATCTGGATATGCCCCTGGTCTGGGTGCTCAATTCCCGCAATGCTTTTCAGAGTCAGACTCTTTCCGCTTCCGGAAGCACCGAGGATTCCGATTCTTTTCTTCGTGGATTTCCAGTGTACATCCAGCTCGTACTCTCCAAGTTTTTTATGTATCTTTACTTCCATCGCCATCTGTCGTTCCTCCTACCATCTCCGGATATTCTTCGTATTCTGACCGGTCACCAGATTCATAAGGACAATCAGCACGAATGCAACCAGCATAATGATCACAACCCAGATGCCCGCCGTCAGATAATTGCCGTCCTGGATAACCATTGCGATCCTCTGGGAAATGGTTCCCGTCTTTCCCGGAATATTGCCCGCAAGCATGGATGTTGCACCATATTCTCCAAGCGCTCTTGCAAATGTCAGGATCGTACCCGCTACCAGTCCCGGTCCTGCGGATGGGACTGCAACCTTCCAGAAGATCTTATATTCCGGCATACCAAGTGTTCTTGCCGCATGGATCAGATTCACATCGATCTGTTCGAATGCCGCTCTTGCATTTCTGTACATCAGCGGAAATGCGATCACGGTCGCTGCTATGATACAGCCAGCCCAGGTCTGTACAACTTTGATGCCAAATTGTTCGTACAGCAGGATACCAAACGGACGTCTTCTGCTGAACAGAAGAAGCAGGAAGAATCCTGCTGCCGTCGGCGGCAGTACCATCGGCAGTGTCAGGATCCCATCTGCAATTGCTTTCACTTTCGGTCCTGCCTTGATTACTCTTCTTGCGGCAAACAGGCCAAGAAAGAATGAGAATATCGTTGCAACAATTCCCGTCTTTAACGACACATATAGTGGACTGTAATCCAGTCCTTTCAGTATTTCTACCACTGCATCCATGTAACTTCCTCCTGTTTCATCTATTACATACTTCGAAAAACCGAAAACATGCAGCCACAACTGCCTGCATATTTTCTTTCATACTATGAAGCTTCTTATCTTTCTACGTCTGTGTCGAAATAGTATGCATCGAAGACTTTCTTAATCTTGTCAGATAATACGAATTTGTAGAAGTCTTTTGCGGCTGCAGTCTGTGTCTTATCTGCTTCGTCATTCTGTACCTGACAGATTGGGTAGATAACATCGCCTGTCAGATCATAGCTTACAACCTGGAGGATATTCAGTTTGTCTTCGTATCCATAAGTATCTGAATAGTATGTTGTTCCAACTTCACAGGATCCTTCTGCTACTGCTGTAAGTACTTTACTTACGTTATCTTCCTCACTAATCTCCACTCCACCAAGTGCCTGTGATACTTGATCTGTTGTAATGGCATCTACTTCACCGTCAGCCTTTAATGTTCCAAGATTTACCAGTGCCTGTCTTGTATATTTTCCAACCGGAACACTTCCGCCTGCAAGTGCGATACTCTTGGCATCTTTTAAGTTCTCAAGACCTGTTACCTTTGTGCCGCTGTCTTTTAAGGAGATAACTACCACCTGGTTATTCAGGACATTTGCTCTTGTGCCGTCTACTACCAATCCGTCTGCTTCAAGCTGATCCATCTGCTTCTGTGCTGCAGAGAAGAACAGGTCACACTCATATCCCTCTTCGATCTGTGTCAGCAATGTTCCGGAGCTGTCTGCATTAAATGTGATCTTCACTTCCGGATGATCTTCGTTGTACTCTTTTGCAAGCTCTGTCATAACCGTGTTCAGGCTTGCTGCGATGAATACCTGGATCTCTGTCTCTTTCTTGCTGCTCTTTTTGCTGTCATCTGTCTTCTTTTCTTCTGTCTTTTTATTTTCTCCGCATGCTGCCAGTGAAACTAGCATCACTCCTGCCAGGAGGACAGATGCAATCCTTTTTGCCATCTGGTTCTTCATAATACGTTTCTCCTTTTCTCTTGTCTGATAAATTTACCAGTTACTGTATCTGTAATAGGATTATTTTCTGCCACATTCCTGTACATTTCCTCTCAGGACATCCAGTCCATGAGGAAGTTTCGGAAGAATATACTCCAGTGCTTCCGTCACTGCTTTCGGGCTCCCCGGAAGATTGATAATGAGTGTCTTCTTCCGCAGTCCCGACACTGCCCGGCTGAACATTGCACGGTCTGTGATCGTCATCGAATAATTACGGATCGCATCTGCAATTCCGTTTGCCATCCGGTCGCAGACAGCGATCGTGGCCTCCGGCGTCATGTCTCTTTGGGCAAATCCTGTCCCGCCTGTTGTCAGGATCAGGTCAACCTGTCTCTGATCCGCCAGACGGATCAGCTGTTTCTTTAATCCTTCTTCACCATCCGGCAGAAGAATGGTCTCTTTTATGTCAAATCTGATATGATCTTTTTCTTCACTGTCTTTTAATATCTTTTCTATTGCCGGACCGCTTAGGTCATCTCGTTCTCCGGCAAATGCTTTGTCACTCAGCGTGATCACGGCTACACTGTATGGGCGGTCTTCCTGCGGCATTACGACTTCCACACAGTCACCCACACGGATCATTCCACCTGTCAGTACTTCTGCGAAAATGCCTTCTCTTGGCATAATACAGTCTCCCATCCGCTGATAGATCGCACAGTGGCTGTGGCATTCCTTTCCAATCTGTGTGACTTTCAGCCTGACTGCATCTCCGATCCGTATTTCGGAATCAACCGGAACATTTCTTAAATCAAATCCCTCTACGATCAGATTTTCTCCAAATGCCCCAAAATCTACATCCGCTCCCTTTTCCCGGAATGCTTCAATCTTCTCCAGTGCAAGAAGACTGATCTGTCTGTGCCATTTTCCGCCATGTGCATCTTCTTCAATGCCCCAGTCCGGCACGATCTTTGCCGTTTCTACCGGATACTTGGCAGTTCCTCTTCTGGGACTGATACAGATTCCTCTGATCACGCCTTTCTTCTGATTCATCCTGTCTTTTATCCTCCAATCTGTGCCATCTGATGTGCTTCCGTAATCGCTCCCGGCTCTTCAAAGCAGTGCGCTGCCGGTTTCTGTTCAATGGCTCGTTTTATCTGTTTTCTTATCTCTTCCTCTGTTCCATTCCGCAGTAAATCTTTCAATGGATAGGTATCCCCATAACACAAACACGGCTTCAGGTCTCCGGTCGAAGTCAGCCGGATGCGGTTGCAGTTCTTACAGAACTTACCGTGCATCGCACTGATAAATCCGATACCGCCAGTGAATCCTGGAATCTGATAATATACCGCAGGTCCATTGCCGTGTATCTTACTGTCCTTTCGGATATCTGGATATACCTTCCGTATCTCATCCAGAAGTTCCAGATTCGACACACCTGTATTCTCCTTTCCATAACCGATCGGCATGAGTTCTATAAATCTTACATCAACCGGCAGGCTTTCAGCCAGTGTGATCAATGCCTTCCATTCCGTTTTGTCACCGTCAGACTGCAACACCGTATTCACCTTTGTCCGTATCCCACTTTCTGCGGCGGCCGCTACTGCCTGCCGTACTGTTTCACAGGCGTCGGTTCCGGTAATCTCTTGATATTTTTCACGATCAAGCGTATCCAGACTGATATTGATCCCGTCCAGTCCGGCCTTCTTTAACGCTTCCAGATTGTCTTGTAACAGAACGCCATTCGTCGTCATCGTGACCTGTGTGATTCCCGAAATATTTTTTATCATTCCAATCAGATCGGCGCATCCTTTCCGCACCAGCGGTTCCCCGCCTGTAATCTTGATCTTCTGAATACCAAGCTCTGCTGCAAGTATGCACACTTTCCGGATCTCTTCATACGTCAGGATCTCCGCCATGGATATCTGCGTGATTCCGTCCGGCATACAATATCTGCATCTTAAATTACAGCGGTCCGTAATGGAGATCCGCATATAATCAATCACTCTTCCTGCCGCATCAATCATAGCTCCGTCTCCCGGTCAGCTTCCCATATGCCGCTTTTTCCACCTGTTTTTTTCAATAAACGGATACCGGTCATGCACATGCCTTTGTCGACCGCCTTACACATATCATAAATCGTAAGCAGTGCCACCTGAACTCCGGTAAGTGCTTCCATCTCTACACCGGTCTTCCCGACCGTCTTCGTCGTACACCGTGCTTCAATCTCACAGGTTTCCTCTATATATTCAAATTCCACTGTAACCTTGCTCAGGTTCAGGATATGGCACAACGGGATCAGCTCTGATGTTCTCTTCGCCCCCATGATTCCTGCAATCCTTGCAGTTCCCAGGACATCTCCCTTTTTCATTCCACCCGTCTTTACTTTTTCAAAACATTCCTTCGACATGCGGATTCTTCCCATTGCCGTTGCCTCACGCATCGTGTCTGCTTTTTCACTGACATCGACCATCACTGCATGCCCCTGTTCATTGAAATGCGTAAATTCTCCCATGATTACTCCTTCCTTATCATATCCGGATCACCTGAACTTTTTCTCCTTCCGGATAGGTCCGTTCTCCCTCCGGGAATACCACCAGACAATTGCTGCCAATCCCATTCTTAAGCTGTCCGTTTCTCTGAATCTGCGGAAGGAACACGCCTTCCTCATCACATTTTCCTTTTACGATCCGTTTTGGCTTCCCGGTCTTTACAAATGTCTGTCTCAGCACTTTTGTCTCTTTCTTCTGTATATATACCTCTTCTGCCCTGTCCGCCAGATATCCGCCGGCTAATAATTCAAATAATGCCGCCACTGCAAATGGATTACCGGAAAGCGACAGAACAGGGATGTCCTCTACTACCGAAAGCATTGTCGGCATTCCGGGTTTTACCCGTATCCCGTGAAATAGTACCCTGCCGTTCAGGCTTTCTATGACATCCGGAACGAGATCCTTGTCTCCTACTGATACCCCTCCGGTTGTCAGGATCAGATCTGCTTCTTTTAATACCTCACTGATCTTGTCTGCGATCTTGTCCCTGTCATCTCCCGCGGTTTCATACTGTAGTATCTCACAGCCCATCTCTCTTAATCTCGCACACAGCCAGATCCCATTTGCATCATAGATTTTCCCGGGTTCTAATGATGTATCTGCATTCTGCAGCTCATCACCGGTTGTAATCACTGCAGCCCTAAGTCTTCTATATACAGTAATGTCCCGTACTCCCGCAGACGTAACTGCAGCCAGCAGATAAGAATCCACCAAAAGTCCGGCTTCTGCCAACAATTCCCCGGCAGAAAAATCTTCTCCTTTCGGGCAGTAATTTTCTCCCGGTCCCACATTATTATAAATTTTGATTGTTTTCCTGTCCGGATCCGGATCTGCTATTCTTACATAATCCGTATCTTCCTGTTTTACTACACAGTCTGCTCCTTCCGGTATCATTGCTCCGGTCATGATCCGGACTGCCTGATGTGGTTCCAGTATAAGCTCTGTCTTTTGTCCCGCATACACACACCCGGCAACTTCCAAGGTAACCGGATGCTCAAGATCTGCCCTGCAGACGTCCCGGCTTCTCAGTGCAAATCCATCCATCGCTGACCTTGGAAACGGCGGCTGGGTTACTGCCGCATATACCGGCTCTGCCAGAATCTGTCCCAGACAGTCTGCTGCCGGTTTTTCTTCTTTTTTTATTCCCGGCATACAGATTTGAAATAATTCCTGTGCCTCTTCAAGTGTCACTCGGGATGGTTCCACCTTTACGCCTCCTTTCCGAATGGACAGACCGGATAATGGCACTCTTTACAACCAAGACAGAGTCCTCCGTGTCCCATCCGGATAATATCTCTCCGCTCAATCTTAATCCCTGCTGCCATTCTCGGCAGGATCAGATCGAATACGGTTGCTTTTGCATACATCACACAACCCGGCAGTCCCACGATTGGTGTATCGTCTTCAAAGTAAGCCAGACACAACATCGCACCCGGCAGTGTCGGTGCCCCATATGTGACGATTTCCGCTCCGGAAGCCTTGATTGCACCCGGTGTCTTATCATCCGGATCAACGCTCATTCCACCGGTACAAAGAACAAGGTCCGCCCCCCTTTCAATAAAGGAAAGAATTGCTTTTGTAATCTTTTCATGATCATCGTTACAGATTTCCTGTCCGATAACTTCGGTATCGTATTCTGCAAGTTTTTCCTTAATAACAGGAGTGAAAGTATCCTCAATTCTGTGGTAATAGACTTCATTTCCTGTTGTAACGATACCGACTTTTTTATGAACAAATGGTTTTAATTCAAGGATTGGCTCTCCCTCGCAGACTGCCTTTGCCTGTTCCATCTTTTCTCTTTCAATGACAAGCGGAATAATTCTTGTTCCAGCAAGCTTATCTCCCTTTTTCACTGCAAAGTTTCCGTGACGGGAGGCAATCATCAGCTCCCCCATCCCATTGACCTTTTTCATTTTGTCACTGTCTACTTTTAAAAGCCCGTCAATATCTGCAACAAGTTCAATCTTTCCCTCTTTTACCGGAGTTGGATGCATATATTCTCCCTGACACATTTCCCGAAGGATTTCTGCCGCCTCATTTTCGTGAAGTCTGGTCTCTCCCTTTTCCCAAATATAAACGTTGTCTTTTCCAACGCTTAGTAATACTGGAATATCTTCTTCTGTAATCACATGTCCTTTGCGAAAAACTGCATCCTTGGTAACGCCTTTTATAATCTGTGTGATATCGTGACACAGTACTTGTCCTACTGCGTCCTGTGTTTTCATTAATTTCATTATTGCTACCTCTTTTATTTTTTCAATAAATTTTTGTCTAAATTCAATATTTCGTCTTTTTACTATTCTCTGTTATTCCCAAACAACATCCTCAATCAGTATATCAAAAGTACCGCCGCACGCCATCCCAACACGCGCTGCCACATCCGCATCCATCACAAAATGGAATAAAAATGCCCCGCCGCTGCCAATCATTTCGTGTCCTTTTTCGATAACCTTACTCTCTGCTAAACCTCCTCCGACACTTCCCAGAATGGATTTATCTTCAAAAATTAATATTTTAGCTCCTTCTTTTCTAGGAGAAGAACCCTGTGCTTTTAATATTGTTGCCATCGCACATGGGCGAGTTCCATTAAGCCACTCTAATAGTACCTCATAGTCAAGCTCTGTCTGCACCGTTCCATCTGTTTTTTTCGTTCTCTTTTCTAAAATAAGTTCTGCTAGAATAGAAATGGCAATTTCTGGCGGAGTCACTCCATTAATCGGCAGACCAATCGGGTTATGTACCTGTGCGATTTTCTCTTCAGGAACACCCATCTCACGAAACATCTTAAACTGTGCACTCACTCTTCTTTTGGAGCCAATCATTCCAAGATACCCTGGGAGTTCATGGGTTAAAATATAGTAAAGACAATCTCCGTCACAGCTATGTCCTCTTGTAACAATTGCAACATAATCGTTTTTATTGATATTCAATGTTGGAAGCACATCCGTAAACTTTCCGCAAATCACTTTTTTGGCATGAGGAAACCGTTCTCTATTGGAAAATTCTTCTCTCTCATCCACAACCCAGACATCAAATCCTGTTTTGGCTGCAAATTCACATAAATATCCAGAAATATGGCCTCCACCGAGAACGATAAGGCGTTCTTCCTTTGCGATTGGTTCAAAGAAACGATATGCATTTTCTTCTTTTCTAAGAATAGGCTGGTAAGAAAAATCTTCTTCTGTCTGCTCTATAATTTTTCTTTTTAAAATAACATCTGTATTCGGCTTCGGTATCCCTCCTGTTTCTTTTGAAGAAATTTCTGTCACAAGATTACAAACTTTTTCCTCAAATAAATATTTCTGTAAATGTTTTTTCATCTATAAAAACTCCTTTAAAATTAATTTTTCTGCCATCACATATTTTGTTTTGACAGTTAAACATTGTAAAATCTGTACTATTCCTTAATGTGCTATTCTTAAAAAGATAAATATAAGTACAGCAAAACTTTATAGCTTCTATAATTATACAAATTACACAAGTAAGTTCCTTATATTTATCCATTTTTATTTACTTGATTTATAAAATTTTGATTATAAGTATATTATAGCAATAATATACTATTATCTCAAGTTCTAGAGCGTGTTTGAAAAATGCTTTCTGTAAGATGTATGTTACAATTTGTGGGAGATTTTGCCTGAATGAGGGCGGCGTAGTGGGCTACGTCAACTGAATGAAGGCAAAATATACCGCAAATTGGAGCGTGCAGATTGCGGGAATGATTTTTCAAACACGCTCTACCCTCTCATAACTTGGTTTCCACTCTGTCTATAAATCGCAGCAAAATTCTAACTTTTTGCAATTTTCTTACGTATATCTTGCATTTTTTTCAAAAATATGTTGAAATACCTTTTATTCTGTGCTATTTTAGTATTGTTTGCTATATAACAATACAGCATTACTCTCTGGAGAGTCTTTACCTCAATGTAAAGCGCCGAAGGTGTACGGCAGTATATCTGCTAATCTCTCAGGCAAAAGGACAGGGCACTATAAATGCATGTTTTACTCTTTAGAGGGCTGATAATGGGTATCAGTCCTTTTTGTGTCTTTAGAAAACTGTGAATTCTTACTTTGCAAAGGCAGTTTCCCCCTTTTCCGAGATGATTTTTCAGGAGAATCAATTGTGATATGGTTATTCATATTGTATTTCACACAGAAAAATCTATTAAGAAAGGAAAGATAGAATTATGTCCTTCATATTAAGAAGGCATAGTCTGTCAAAACAAGTAGTATGTTTGGAACAATCAACTCAATCTTAACCAAAATTGACGATTTAGTATGGGGTGTCCCGTTAATCGTCATGATTCTGGCAACCGGTATCTTTCTGACAATCCGTTTGAAAGGTATTCAGGTTCGTAAACTTATCCTCGCTTTTAAGTATATGTTCTCGAATGAAACGGATGGAGAACATGGAGAAATTTCCAGTTTTGGAGCATTATGTACCGCTCTTTCTGCTACGATCGGAACCGGTAACATTGTAGGTGTTGCTACGGCTATCGTTGCTGGTGGACCGGGCGCACTTTTCTGGATGATCGTTGCTGCCACTGTTGGTACAGCTACAAAGTACTCCGAATGTCTTCTTGCCATCAAATACAGAACGGTTGCAGACGATGGACATATCGTCGGTGGACCATTTTATTACATAGAAAAAGGTATGGGCGAAAACTGGAAATGGCTTGCGAAAATCTTTGCTGTTTTCGGTGTTATGGTAGGTCTTTTAGGTATTGGTACCTTCTCACAGATTAATGGTATTACCAGTGCGGTAAATAATTTCTTTGATGCAAATAATGCATGGACCGTACAGTTATTTGGAAGAGATTATTCTTGGACAGTTGTTATTGCCGGAATTATTTTAACAATTTTTGTTGCTTTCGTTATTATTGGAGGTCTTCGAAGAATTTCTGCTGTAGCACAGGTTGTTGTTCCATTTATGGCTGCCGCTTACATTATTGCCGCTGTTGTAATTTTAATCCTTAACTATAAAGCTATTCCTGGTGCTGTTGTAGAAATCGTTCAGAGTGCTTTTGGTATGCGTGCGGTTGCCGGTGGTGCTCTTGGTGCTATGATGCTTGCTATGCAAAAAGGTATTGCCCGTGGTATTTTCTCTAACGAGGCCGGTATCGGAAGTGCACCAATCGCTGCTGCTGCTGTACAGACTACAGAACCTGTAAGACAGGGACTTGTATCTATGCTTGGTACGGTTATTGATACCATTATCATTTGTACAATGACTGGGCTTTCCATTGTCATTACCGGAAGCTGGGACAAGGGACTTGAAGGTGTTGCTGTTACAACAAGAGCATTCCAGGTTGGACTTCCTTTCCCTGCAAAAGTATCCGCCTTTATCTTAATGCTTTGCCTTGTATTCTTTGCATTTACTACAATTCTTGGATGGGACTATTACAGTGAAAGATGTCTTGACTATCTTACAGGAAATAACCGAAAAGTAGTTCGTGCTTATCGCTGGATTTACATTGCCTGCGTATTTATCGGACCTTACATGACTGTTTCTGCTGTATGGACTATTGCGGATATTGTAAATGGTCTTATGGCGATTCCAAACCTGATTGCGCTTCTCGCATTGAATGGAGTTGTCGTGGCAGAAACGAAAAAATATTTCAAGAAGTTCTGATTTATCTAGATAAACAGACGCTCACAAAGAGAGCCTATCCCCTATATTTGTGACTTTAGTCGCGGCGGTTTGAACACTCGCTTCATATGCTCGTATCCAAACCTTGCTCCGAGGCCACAAATATAGGGGATAGGCTCTCTTTGCTAGCTGACTGTGGATGCTGGTACAAAATCAGAATTCATGTTAGAGATTTGGGGATTCTCCAGAATATTATGAATTTGTAAAAAAATCTGCTTCTCTATAACATGGTATAAAAAGATATTACTCTGATTCACTTTCTCAAATTTTTTCACTGATTTGTTGATGCAGGAGTAAACATAAACATCCGCTATAAAAACTTTGAAAAATCGAATTTAAATATTATTTTTTTAATATACTGTTATGGATTCATTGTATTTTCTCATAAAATCACTGCCTTCTGGGGAATCTCCAAATCTCTCCAACATGAATTCTGATTTTACTTCAGCAACCATTGTCAGAAACACCGAAACCCCATCGTCCATATTTGTGGTCTCGGAGCAAGTGTTGGATGCGAGCGTATAAGCGAACATTCAACGCGCAGCGACTAAAATCACAAATATGGACGATGGGGTTTCGATGCTTCGTCAGTTTTGCCAATTCTACAAATCAGAATTCATCAAAATTTCTTTTGCTTTTTCTGGAGGGTTTTCCTTAATGATTTTGGCCACAGTTTCGTACCCTAACTTCGGTGTATAGGCCGTTGCAAAAGCATAGGATTGTTCTAAGTGTTTTTTACAATTTTCCACATCAGGTTCTATCGTTTCAACACATTTTTCCCTAAAGATCGTGACAGCTCTTTCTGCAAGTTCAAGGCTTTCTAAGAGACTGTCTGCAATAAGTGGTAAAAAGGCATTGAGTTCAAATTCTCCGTGAGCTGCTGCCATTGTGATTGCGGTATCATTTGCGATGATTCGCATGGCACATTGCATAGTCATCTCTGGAATGACAGGATTTACTTTTCCCGGCATTATTGTGCTGCCCTGCTGCATTGCTTTTAGATGCAGTTCTCCAATGCCCCCTCCTGGTCCGGAATTCATAATCCGAAAATCATTGGCAATTTTCATGAGGTTTACTGCCAGTGCTTTCAATAAACCAGAGACTTCCACAAACACATCATTGTTCTGTGTTAAGTCCATCGGATATTCGGCTGCAGCAAGTCCAAGTCCGGTAAGCCGACGCAATTCCTCTATGACACGAAAACGATATTTATGCTGTGCATTATCGGAAAGACCTACTGCCGTTCCACCAAGATTGACCTGTCTAAGCCTCTCTTCTACTTTATAAATTCGCCAGCGGTCTCTTGCGATTGCCTGGGCACAGGCACCAAATTCTTCTCCAAGCGTGATTGGAACCGCATCCATCCACTCGGTTCTTCCTAGCTTTTCGATATCCTGAAAGGCATTTTCTTTTTCCTGTAAGGAAGTCTGTAATGATGCACAGGCATCGCTTAACTTTCTGATAAGAAAAATGGAGGCAATTCGAAGTGCTGTCGGATAGACATCATTGGTGGACTGTCCTCTGTTTACATCGTCTAAGGGATGAATACAGTTATAGTCTCCATAGTTTTTCCCTAAATGTTTTAATGCGATATTGGCAATGACTTCGTTAACATTCATATTTGTCGATGTACCTGCCCCGCCCTGTAATGCCTGTGTAACAAACAGGGCATCTATTCCTCTTCGATTATCTTCCGCCTGATTTTGATTATCTCGATTATGTTCCGCCTGCTGAGAAAAACTTTTGTCCTCTTCTGTTTTTAAAAGTAATTCATCGCATGCCGCTACGATTGCCTGATACTTTTCTTTTTCTATATCTTCCACAAGATTCTCATATGTTTTTGCTGCCGCTTTTTTTACGAGAAGCATTGCGTGAATCAAATGCAGATTTACTTTTTTATGAGAAAGTGGAAAGTTTTCAACAGCTCTTTGTGTATTGATTCCATATACGGTTTCATCTGTTAAATATTTTTCTCCAAGGGTATCCTTTTCTAATCTCAAAGATTGTCCGCTCCTTTCCTGTCTTTTAAAGTGTGTTTGAAAAATATTTTCTGCAAGATGTATGTTACAATTTATAGAAGATTTTATCTTGCTCGAATAAAAGTGGCGTAATAGTTGTTCACGTTGACAGGGCAAAGACAAAATCTTCTAAAATCAGAGCATACAAAGTATCTTTTAACGCTTTAATTCTTCTAAAAGATACGGGAAAATACCAATACTTCTCTCCAAAATCCCCTGCATATAAGCAATTGCTGTCCCATAGTTTGTAAATGGAATATTCTGATCTTTCGCACACTTCATGCGGTACTTCATTTCACGTTCATTTAACATACAGCCCCCACAGTGGATTATCAGTGAAAACGGTGATAAATCTTCAGGAAATTCCCGTCCGGAAGACGTCTCGATTGTAAGCTTTTTGCCTGTATAATTTTTCAACCAGCGAGGAATCTTGACACTGCCAATATCATCACACTGACGATGATGTGTACAACCTTCTGAAATCAATATACGGTCACCGTCTTTTAGTCTGTCAATGGCAGCCGCTCCAAGTACTGCTTCCTCAAGAAATCCTTTGTATCTTGCCATTAAAATAGAAAAGGAAGTAAGAGGAATTTCCTCTGGCACATCTGCACTTACTTTTGCAAATACCTGACTGTCGGTAATTACCATCGCCGGACGCTTTCCAATCGTATCAAGTAATTCTCTAAGTTCATATTCCTTCACACAAATAGCCGCTCCGTCTGCCTCTAATACATCACGAATTACCTGCTGCTGTGGCAAAATTAATCTTCCCTTTGGTGCTGCCTTATCAATCGGAATAACAAGTACAACAAGGTCTGCCGGATGAATCAGATCTCCGACAAGCTGAAGCTTCTGATTATCTGTCTTTACCAGTCTGGCAAGTTTTTCTTTTAACTCATTGATGTGTTTTTTTTCTAATGCACTAACACAGATACTATTTATCTGTTCAGATTGCTCTGTACGCAACAGATTTTTCTGTTCTTCTGAAAGAATATCTTCCTTATTATATACAAGCAGATATGGAATCTCTTTTTCCTTAAAAATAGCAAGCAATTCTTCCTCGCACTGTTTTACCCCTTGTGTACTATCAATAACAAGGACAGCTATATCTGTACGATTGAGTATCTGTTTTGTCTTTCGGACACGAAGTTCTCCAAGATGCCCCTCATCATCAAAACCTGGCGTATCAATAATCATAACCGGCCCTAACGGAAGAAGTTCCATTGCTTTTGAGACCGGGTCGGTTGTTGTTCCTTTTGTGTCAGATACGACAGCTAACTCCTGCCCTGTTACCGCATTTACCACGCTGGACTTTCCAGCATTTCGTCTGCCAAAAAAACCAATATGTATTCTTTCCCCGGATGGGGTATCATTTAAACCCATAAAAATGCTCCCTTTCAAACTATACTTGTTTACAGACGATTTTAAGAAAAGAATCCAAAGTATTTTTATTCCGTCACGTTAAACATTCCATTCTGCCCCAAAACAAAACTTCTCGATAACTCTCTCGAAGTTTTTGGTCAGAATTCCATAACGTGAAAGTCATAAAAATATCTTTGATTCTTTTCTTAAAATCTGTCTTTGTAATAGATACTTTTTTCTTAAAAATAATAAATATACTCTCTAATTTATAAGATTTCAATCAATGCTTTGATCTCTTCCTCCTTCGTAGCCCAGCTTGTAGCAAGACGAATGATCGTGTGGTTATCATCTGCCTTTTCCCAAAAGCTTACCGCTACTTTTTGCTCTAATTCTTTCAATCTTTCATCTTCTAATACAAGAAAAATCTGATTGGTCGGAGAGTCAATATAAAAAGTATATCCCTTCTCCTTTAGAGCCTGCTTCAATGTATCCGCTGTTTTGATTGCATTTTTACTAATCTCAAAATACAGATTATCGGTAAAAAGGGTATCAAACTGTACACCAAGCACTCTTCCTTTTGCAAGAAGTGCTCCGTGTTGCTTTACCGTAGTCATGAAATGTTTCGGTGCATTATTCTTCGGAAATACAACTGCCTCTCCGCATAATGCTCCAACCTTTGTACCACCGATATAAAATGCATCACATAAAGAAGCAATGTCCGCTAGTGTTACATCGTTTTCTTCACTGACAAGACCATAGCCAAGTCTCGCACCATCTAAATAAAGTGGTGCATCATATTCATGACAGACTATAGACAACTCTTCCAACTCTTTTTTACTGTAAAGTGTACCGTATTCTGTCGGATGAGAAATGTACACCATTCCCGGAAAAACCATATGTTCATGGTTGCCGTCTGCATAAAAATCTGCAAAATACTGTTTTACAGCTTTTACAGTAATCTTCCCGTTCTTATGCGGAATTGCCAACACTTTATGGGCGGATGCTTCAATTGCTCCTGCCTCATGTGTACTGATATGTCCTGTGCTTGCAGCAACAACACCTTCATACTGACTTAGTATCGCATCAATAACTGTAGCATTCGTCTGTGTTCCGCCAACTAAAAAATAAATATCTGCCTCTGGACATTCACAGGCTTCCCTGATTTTCTGTTTTGCTGACTCACAATATTGATCTGTCCCATAGCCAGACAGCTTTTCCATGTTAGTTTCTAACAATCGCTGTAAAATCTTTTCATGGGCGCCTTCTGAATAATCATTTACAAAATCTAGCATTATATGTCTCCTCTAAAAAAAATCATTTTTATTATAGCACAAAATATAACAAAAAAAGCAGAGAAAACACACTTGGTAAAATACATTTTTTTAGAGGGTGTTCGAAAAATGCTTTCTGCAAGATGTGCGTCACAATTTGTGGGGGATTTTGTCTGAATGAGGGCGGCGTAGCGGGCTACGTCAACTGAATGAAGGCAAAATATACCGCAAATTGGGGCGTGCAGGTTGCAGGAATGATTTTTCAAACACGCTCTAGCACTTCCCCATTATTTTCTTTTGTTTATAATAAATCCAGCAACGTATTATATACCTTATCATTATTCTTTACTACCAAAGCTATACTTTCCTTTGCATGATTCAACCTGTGAAAAATCTTTCTTACATACGAACTTCCATTTTTCATAAAACAGGCTGCCCTTAGATATCCTTCTTCATCATAATAATACCGCTCATCAAGAAGAAGAACTATTTTATCCATATCTCTGACCGCCTGCATTTTTAAATCTGCCTGCGCTTCCTGCCTCTCTGATTCTTCTATTTCAACCCACTGATATCCCTGCTTTATATAATCACTTAGCAAATTCTCTGCCTCAACATCATCATTGGCATATACTACAAAAATGTGCGGATATCCCCGCGAATTCATTCTTGGCGGCAAATGCAGCATATTCTGAATAAATGTAGAAAGTTCCGCATTCGTCCGAATACGATTTGTCAATCGAAACACCTTAATATCTGTCTGATTTTCCAACTTTTTTATATTCCCTTTATCCATTTCTTCTGATGAGATAACATCTTCGGAATCACTGGAAAATATCACAGGCTGCTTCTTGCTTAACTCTAACAATCTCTCTATCTTATCTTTGGAAAGCAAATGTGCCTCATCAACTAAAATCCCTCTATATTTTTCAAGCGGTATTTGTGTTCCGGCTTTTCTTTCTTCGCAATTAAATTGCTTCCTTTGATCATAATCCTGGCTGCTATCTGGTCCTTTATCCTGCCCGCTATTCTGACTGCCACTTTTCTTCTCGATATGAATCTGCTCATCTGCCAAAAAATCAATTCTTTGCAAGCGCTCATGTAATATTCTCCACTTTTCTCCATTCTCTTCGCAATGTACCATACAGATTCGATGGCGAACAGACATCTTCATAGCAATATCATAAAGAAGCAAGGTTTTTCCTGTTCCTGGAATTCCACTAAACCAAAAACAGCCTGATCGCTTTGCATAAATATCTCTTAAAATCTTTTTCTCAATATCTCTTTGCTGAGAAGTCAGGAAATATTCCTTTTTTAAAAAACGGACGGGGTCTGTTATCGGTGAGATCAAATATAACTCCGCCCGAAATAAATCTTCGATATTTCCTTCATAATTCGTACCTTCTTTTTGTAAATCCTCACATAATCTTTCCCAGTCTGCATCCACGATATGATCATGATGTGTCAGACGAACCAGCCTGTTCTGGCTGCTAATATAGGTATAAGATTGAATTGGTCTTCCTAAAACAGATAAATAATAGCGATTCTGAATCAGCTGCTTACGAATTGCCTGATCCGAAACCACCCCACTCTTTAACTCAATATTTACGATATGATTGTCCTTAATCTGAAGAAGATCAAACTCTTTTCCCAGTCTTGGAATCTGGAAAGAATAGAAAAAACGGAGGGAATATACTTCCTGCATATACATTTCCAACTGAGCTGCCAATGCTCTCATACTCCCCCATTCCCAGGTACGTATTTTTAAAGGAAATTTCCTTCCAGATAACTGCCTTTCCAGTTTTGATATATGCTCTATACTCTGATTTCTTGTAAGTGTATAAATTGATAGTGATTTCACTTTGTCACCTCGAATGGAATCATTACTTTATTTTTAATGTTCTAAGATACATTTTCTGCTCCGGTGTTATCCGATAACTCTCAATCGCTTTTTGAATTGTTTTATTATGTGTCCAGACATCCAGCTTTTTCTCCTCTATAAATGGAAGAATGTTCTCATATTGTTTTGCAAGTGCCGTAGCAAAATACCATGCCCGCATCATATTCACATAATACTCTTTCGAACAAATCTGCATCACCTTTTCCGGATACTCCATCTGAAAATTTTCATCCAGATAATATCGCATCAACATACCAATTCCAAATCGTATCGTATATGTATGCTGTGATTGTATCCAGCGATACACCTCTTTTATAAATACATCAAGATGCTTTTTTACCGTACGGACAGCAAGCAAATCACAAGTTGCCCAATTATCTATAAAAGGCAGAAATCGTTCCAGCTCCTGCAAACACTTTTCGTAATCCCCTATCTGCTCTAGTAAAAGACCATGCAGATTATTTTCTTCATAATACGAATGTGGAAGCACTTGTAAAAACAGCCTTGCCTCTTTAGTTTTACCAAACTCCTTTGCAAATGAACGAAGTACAGGAATCCGAACTCCGATAATCTTCTCCTTATTCACCGTCGGCATAAGCTTCGCATGAAAATCCCGATACTTTATATCCTGAAGTTCAAAAAGTTTTGACTGTATATCTTTTACTATGTTTTTCTGGTTCATGATTTTCCTTTCTGACGCTATATATTTAGGTACTGCCAAAAATAAAAAGTATTAACTTTTTACAGTTCCGGATTTTCTAACAAATCTTCGATACTGCATCCTAATACTCTTGAAAGCTTGTAAAGGGTTCTCGCCTGTGCTTTATCAATATCATTTACTTTTTGCTCATACATTTGTATCGAACGAAGTTTTACACCTGAAAGTGCTGCAAGTTCTACTTGAGATATGCCACGATTTTCACGAATTGTTTTTAAATGAATTTCCTGTGTTATGCTCATATATTTTTTATTCATATCTTCAATGAAATGCCCTATATCCATTTCATGATATACGCTATACATTGTAACAATTTCTGAAAGAGGTATTCTTGAAAAAATATCTTTGAATCGTCTACAGGTAGCCCACTGATACTCTGCCAAAGCCCAACCAGCCCAATAGACTTCAGAACGTTCCTCAGAAAATATTTTTTCTGGAAATTTGTAATTCATATAAGCGTACATAATGATTTCCTGAGCCAGTTCTATCCCAGATATTCCTGAAACGATCGCTGGATTTCCACGTTCAAATTTGTCTGCATATCCAGATTGGACAAACAGCTTTGAAAATATATCTGCATTAAAACGACAATTGCTAATCGCATAATCAAAACATTCAGCCAGATTTTGCTTCGCATCATATAGATAAGATTCGCTGTATGCGTGAATCATTGTCCTTCATCTCCTCTCTGAGAATATCCAAAACAAAAATATCATTTTTATAAGAATGTCTGTTACGAATTTCTTTTCGATACGTTTCTCTCGCATTAGAATCCCTTGCAATAAACTTAGGATAATAAACTGTTTTGTCTGCAAAATCAGCCCCGTCAAATGTCAGATTACGAAAAGATTTTTCAGAAATTAACACCGTCTGCGTTCCTAATCTACCCAGATGAAGAGCTTCGTTTAAACTGCGAAGAGGCAAACCATTTTGCACAAAAGATTCTGCAAAAGAAAAATAGGAATCATCCGCCCGATAGCCAATAATAACATCATAGGCTTTTAAATCAATAGAAAAATTCTCAATAATATAATCACAGGCATCTATTGCGATCTCATTAGAAAGACGAAATGTCCTGTTTTTTAGCAACAATGCCATCCAGTGTAAAATATTGTACTTTCCATCTAACAAATTCAATATATTTAAGGAATCTTGCTCAAGAACATATTTATTTACAAAACCATCACTGTTTTTCTTGCAAGCCCATTCCATAGCCATAGATAATTCCTGCGTACAATAAAAACCCCGTCCATAATCATTATTTGTTTTACCAAGTAAAAGATCCGGCTTTTCAATGATATGATCCGAGCCATGTAATAATTTAATTTTTCCCATGTATGCACCTCCTTATAAGATATTATATCATTGTAATGATAGTACATCAACAAAAACATATAAAAAAGAACATAGTATAATATTATCAATTCTTCCATCATCGCTATAAGAAAATGTGCTATCACATTTTCAAATTTGCTCCAAATCCACATCTGATAATGCATACTATGTTCTATCTTTTATAAAATAAATACTACTCAACAGTATTTTGAATATTCTCACTATATTTTTCAAAGCTTTTTTCTATTTTTTCCAGTTTGCGTGCATGCTCCTTCAATTCCTTTACTAATTTTTCTCTATCCTGTCGTTCCTTTTTATAATTGATACGATGTTCCATACTCGCCCAAAAATCCATGGACATCGTTCGAAATTGAATCTCTACAGGGAAATATTCCATACCATCAAGACAATAAACCGGAATACCTAATATAATATGATAACTTCGATATCCATTAGGTTTAGGTCCTGCAATATAATCACGTTCCTTCATAACAATTAAGTCTGTTTGACTTTTTAAAATCTCAACAAGATTATATATATCATTGACAAAATAGCAAATAACTCTTGCACCTGCAATATCCATAAGAAAATTTTTAGCATTAGTCAGTGACGGTTTCTTTTCTTTTTTTATCAATTTATCTTCAATGCTTTTTTTCGATTTAATCCTACTCTGGATATTATGAATTGGAACAAGATGCGTAGCTGATGATTCATATAAAGTATGATTTAATGTATCTAGACGGCTCAAAATCATCTGCATAGCATCTTCATAAGGTTTAATTAAATTATAATATTCTTTTTCGTTCATTGTAACAACATTCCTCCTCGTATCTTTTATCATTTTATTGGAGAAATGTGTTCAATGTATGATAGACTAATGACAGTTTTTTTACAGTATTCTTACATGATATAGATTTTCATAAAAGTTCAACAAATATCCCTACTTCTTGTTCATTAAGCTTCGGTAGCTGCTTAGCAAAATTATAAAGCAAACCCACTTCCGTTTTTATCGGGAACTTGCAATTATAATTACATTTCGCATTTTCTTCAATTGATTGTAACTGACATGATGCGTTTAACACAATATGTCCTGATATATCTTTTATAAATGATTCTATGATAATTTTAGGGCAGCTATCCGAATCTTCTTCCCCCTATGGATGTTCTCTCGTTTCCGCATATTCATCTAGTATATATCGTGCATAATTTGTTGCCTGCCTCTCTTGTCCAATCGGTGTCAGTTTTAATGCATTAATCCACTGAAAATAATGGGTAAGTTCATGTGCTATCGTAGATAGTATCGCTGTTAACGCACTATCTTTTCCCCATTTGTGACACAAATCAGTATAATCCCCTGCGGCTACACGAATATGTGGTTCAATATTATAGTCATCATACATACTCCAAAATGTCCCATACACCTTATCTCCATCCATCGCGGTAAGCTTCTTGACATTTTTTATATAAACCACTACCCGGATTGGGAAAAAATATTCTCTTCGCAAAAAGACGGCAAATTCTTTGCATGCTCTGCGAACTTCGCTGTCAATATCTTTATCAAATCGTAACCGGAGCCCTGTCCGATGCCCTTCTCTGGTCAAATCAATATTTTTCTCCCAGTCATCTATTGTCCATATATGCCACATTATAGCCACCTCATTACTTCTTCTGCCTGCTCTTTTACTGGATTTATTTTTTCCTTTTTTAAAAGTTCTGTAAGTGTAATTTTTATTTTTCTTTTACATTCTTCTGTGTAGTTTTCATCTTCCAAGATCAATTGAATGATAGCTAAAACACTATACCGTATATGATAATCTGTATTCTTGATATAATTAAGAATCCCATTCAAAACATTCTTCTCTCCAAAAGAATATTTTCCATACAGACAATTCAAGATGCAATTATTATTACTTTCCTTTTCTAATATAGCATTTAAATATCCAATAACTTCTGTCTCGTTTGTACACAAATGCTGTTGTACATAAATCCACGAATCAATTGCATAACTTCTTGCCAACCCATCTTTTTCCGATAAAACAGCTTTTTCAAGACTTTTTACCACGCTTTCTTCACAATAGCAACCTATAGCATCATAAGCTTCTGTTCTTACCAGCTCATTTTCTTCATGACATAATTGCAATAAAATCTCAATGGCTTCCTTCTGTTTTGCTGTATTTACAAAACGTGAAAGTACACTGGCAGTAAAAGTTTTGACTGTATCATCTTTATCAAAGGCGAACTTTTTTAAATCTTCAAAACACTCCTCTTTAAATTCTTCCGCTGGAAACTCTTCATATTTTTGTATTAATGTCAGCTTTTCTTCGTCGGTCATGAATTCGCCTCTCTTTAAAATGTAAATTCATATACTCCCCTATTCGTAAAAATAGCTCCCTTATTTTTTGTTAGGAAAGTCGCACTATATATCGTCTCTTCTGGTTCATATTTTGCCAAAACTTTTCTTGATGGAATATCTATTACTTTCACATATTTGGGATTAGCAGCAAGGATTTTATTTCCCTCTAGCATTGTATGTCCATACAGTTCCCATGCCTCATCTGTAATAGGATATATTGGCACAAATCGTTTATTTTCCGGTTCAAAAGCTACATAATAATCGCCTACATATTTTGTGTATGTCTTTGCTCCTACTATTACTGTTCTGCTATCAAAATCTCTTCTTACATACCCCATAAAAACATACGGTCTTTCTCCCCATTCAAATTCGTATTTTAAATCTCCATTTTCATCAATATGATAGCAGAGTATTTTTACATAGCCTTCTATTTCCCTTCTCATATCTGTAAAAATATATAACCTATCTGCTGCCTGTATCACATTTACAACTCTTCGTTCCTTATCTTTTAATATCTGCTTTGTGCTTCCATCTTTTATATCAAGACGGCGTAGACAAAAATTCGTATCCGGATACCAATAATAATTTCCTTTATGTGCAATACTATCTGGTTGCAAATACATTGCTCGCAAATAAAGTTTTTGTGACAAACGCTTTCCTTCCGGCATCTGGTACAAATAGGCATGTCCCGATGTATTATAGACAAGCAATTGTTTCGTGTCTTTATCATAATAAAAATTACACATATTCGATAATTTATCTGATAAAAATATCTGTTCATATCCATTATTCATATCTAATCCTACAATTTGCGTTTGCAAAGTAACAAATAATAAGTTATCTTCTATTTTATTACCCTCATACGCTCTTTTCTTAATGATTTTCTTAAGCATTTTTACCCCTCAATACTTTCCGTTTTGATATAAACTTTCTGTTTCTCATCTATCAATTGACGTAATGCCGCTCTCTGATATTCTTTTGTCAAATCCTTTATTCTACTTGCCCATTTATCCGCATATGAGCTGCAATAAATGAACACTGTTATTCCCATCAATATGACAGGAATGTAATAATTATCTACAAATTTTAATACCCATAGCACAGGTAAAAAATAGACAGATTGTATAATATCTTTTTTAAAAACTTCCCTTTTATAAGTTCGGAAATCTTCTTCATTCCATACTCGTGTCTCTTTTAATTCCTCATTCCAAAACTCCCAGTCTGGCTTATCCATATACGGGCAATATATCTGAAAAATGGCTTCTACTTCAGATGTATATTCTATTCTTTTACACACTTTCTCAAATTTTCTGTGGAATTTCGGTTTTTTTGAAAAGTATAGGAATTTTTCTTTTTTATCCTCAGGTTGGTGCAGTTCTTGAAAAATTCGCTGCCACCAGTAAAATATACCATCGTCTTTTCTTCTTTGCTTTTTTCTTTTCCTCATGAATCACTCCATTCATTTTCTGGATAAACGCTTTGGAATATTTGTAAGAATAATCTTTTGTTTTTTCTGTTACCTCTTCATAATCCTGTCTGGCAGCCTTCCTCGCTTCCTGCTCCAATAATTTTTCAAAATCCATATTCACAAGTATATCCTTTCTTTTGCATCCCTTTTTTCAGCTGTTCTCTCGCCCGACTTGAAATTTTTCTTACATTCGCAGGACTGGTCCTAAGAAGTTCTGCAATCTGGCAGCTATTTAACTTATTATGATATTGAAGATAAATAACTTCCCAGTAAGGATATTTTAATCCCTTAATCAGAGTATGTGACATGCTCCCACCACTTAAATCATAGATTTTGAAGTGGGGGCTTCTTGCTCA
>ERZ825670.1693-NODE-1693-length-23139-cov-30.358733_pt1 | contig 23139 bp, 24 predicted proteins | sample MGYA00519929_ERZ825670 | MGnify/ENA primary metagenome ERZ825670 (study PRJEB31778, sample SAMEA3449207) | human gut metagenome | biome: human gut; feature: human-associated habitat; material: faeces | place: United Kingdom | collected 2010/2012 ...
ATAGAAAGGGATCTAATATAGGTCATTTAGACCATAATTAGATTATACGTGATAAAATGAAGGTTGGTATTTGTACTTTAGGGTGTAAAGTTAATACTTATGAAAGTGAATATATTGAACAAGAATTAAAGAAAAGTGGCTACCAGATAGCCTCTTTTGACGATTTATGTGATGTTTATATAATAAATACATGTACTGTTACTAATCAAGCTGATGTTAAAAGTAGAAAGATGATACATCGTTTTAGAAAAGCTAATCCTGATGCTTGTATTGTAGCTATGGGTTGCTTTATTGAGACTAATTTAGAAAATATTGATCCTGATATTGATATTGCTATTGGTAATAGAAGAAAAGGAGAACTTGTTAATTTATTAGATGAGTTCTTTACTAATAGAAGTAAGATAGTAGCTAAAGGAAATGATAAGTCTCACTTTGAAAATATGTACTTAGAAAACTTTGAAGGAAGAACTAGAGCTTTTGTTAAAGTACAAGATGGGTGTGAAAACTTTTGTAGTTACTGTATAATTCCTTATGCTAGAGGAAAGTGTTGTTCTAAACCATTAGAAACAGTAGTAAGTGAAGTTAAAACATTACTTAGTAGAGGTTATCAAGAAATAGTGTTAACTGGTATTCATACTGGTAATTATGGGGTGGATATTAATACTAATTTTGCTACTTTATTAAGAAATTTAGTTAAGCTTGATGGACTTAAAAGACTTAGAATATCTAGTATAGAGGTTACTGAATTAACAGATGAAGTATTAGAAATTATTAGAGAAAATGAAAATATTGTAAACCACTTTCATATTCCCTTACAAGCTGGTAGTGATAAAATTTTAAAACTAATGAATAGAAAATATGATCTTTCATACTTTGAAGATAAAATTAATAAATTAAGAAGTATAAGAAAAGATGTATCTATTACTACTGATATAATAGTAGGTTTTCCTTTAGAAGAAGAAAATGACTTTATAGAAACAATTAATAATGCTAAGAAATTTAACTTTTCTAAGATTCATGTCTTTCCATATTCGGTTAGAACAGGGACAAAAGCGGCTAGTATGAAACAAATTGATGGTAATATCAAAAAAGATAGGGCAAGAAGACTATTAAGAGTCTCTAATGAACTAGCTAAAGCTTATCAAGAAAAGTTTATTGGTAAAGAGGTAGAAGTGCTAATCGAAAAAGATAATTCTGATGCTTCTTTTGGTCATACTGGTAACTATTTAGCTGTAAAAGTAGCAGGAAGTCATAAACAAAATACATTTGTTAAAGCAAAAGTTATTGCAATTGATGGTACAAATTGTCTTGCTAGGGAGGAACAATGTCAGAGATAAAAGGTAAATTATCAAAAATTATTTTTCATAATAATCAAAATGGTTATACAGTAGGACTTTTAAAAGTAAAGGAATCTGATATAGATGATTTAGTTAATAAAACAGTAACCTTTACCGGTAATTTACCAGATCTTAATGAGATAGATACTTACATAATGACTGGTAATTTAACTAATCATGAAAAGTATGGTAGTCAGTTTCAAGTAAAGTCTATTAATAGAATAATGCCTCAAGAGACTGATGCCATGATTGATATTTTATCTAGTAATTTATTTAAAGGAATAGGTAAGAAAACAGCAGAGAAACTAGTATCTGTTTTTAAAGAAAAGACATTTGATGTTATTTTAAATGATACTGGTAATTTATTATTAATACCTGGTATTAGTGAAAAACAAGCTAAGACTTTAAAAGAGTCTTTAAAACAATATCAAGGTAGTTATGAAGATATTTTGATGCTTAATAAATTAGGATTTAGTACTAGTGAAAGTATGAAGATATATCATTATTATAAAGATAAATTAAATGAAGTATTAGATGGTAACTTATATAATATTTATTATGATATTGATGAGATATCTTTTCCAAGAGTTGATAGTATCTTTGTAGCAAAGTATGAAAAAGATTCACCAAGTAGGGTAGCAGGTGCTATTGTTTATATAATTAAGACCTTATCAATGACTTATGGTCATACTTATTTTTCTAAGGAAGAAGTTAATTCCTACTTGTTTAGGGTATTAAAAGTAGAGGTTAGTGAAAAAGTAGTAGCTGATGCTTATAACAGCTTGTTAGTTGATGAGAGAATAGTTATTAAAGATGATAGATTATATCTATGGGAAATGTATGAGGCTGAAACTTTAATTGCTAGAAGATTAAGACTTTTAGCTCATGAGGATAAGATTAAGTATAAGAATCTTGATACAAAGATAAAAGAGATAGAGACTCATTATGGAATAGTTTATACTACTGAACAATTAGATGCTATTAAGCTTGCTATTACAAGAAAAGTAGCTATTATAACAGGAGGACCTGGTACTGGTAAAACTACTATTTTAAAAGGTATACTCGATTTATATAAAGTATTATCATCATCTGATAAAATTAGACTAAATGAACAAATAGCTTTGTTAGCACCAACTGGTAGAGCTAGTAAAAGAATGAGTGAAGTAACTAATTTTGAAGCTTCTACTATTCATAGATTTTTAAAATGGAATAAAGATACTAATCGTTTTCAAATAAATGAATATAATAAAAGTAGTGTCTCTTTTGTAATTATTGATGAAGCTAGTATGATAGATACTATGCTTTTAGCTAATCTTTTAAAAGGTTTAAAATCATCTTGTCATATTATCTTTGTAGGAGATGCTAATCAGTTGCCATCAGTAGCAGCTGGAGACGTTTTAAATGATATGATAGAAAGTAAGGAACTTCCTGTTTATGCCTTGAAGAATTGGCATCGTCAAGGGACTGACTCTAAGATAATACCTTTCGCCCATAGGATAAATGAAGGAATACTTGATAGAGAATTATTAAATAGTGGAAGTGATTTAGAATTTATTCCTTGTAAGGATAATGAAATAATTGAAGTAATAGGAAATGTTTGTAAAGATTATAATTCTTATGATTTACAGGTTTTAGCACCTATTTATAAGAATAGAAATGGTATATATGCTATAAATGATCATTTACAAAAATTATGGAATCCCAAAAGTCCTAGTAAAAAGGAAATTGAAGGAAATGAGGGTATCTATAGAGAAAAAGATAAAGTTATTCAACTTTCTAATATGAAAGATGAATCAGTCTTTAATGGTGATATTGGTATAATTGATCGAATTAAGCTTTTAGGTAATAAAGAATTATATATTGATTATGATGGTAATTTAGTAAAATATACTAAAAGTATGTTACAAAACTTTACTTTAGGATATGCTATTTCTATCCATAAGAGTCAAGGTAGTGAATTTGATACTGTTTTAATTCCTTTTACCTTTGACTACCGAAAGATGCTATATCGAAAACTAATTTATACAGGTGTAACTAGATGTAAGAAAAAACTAATATTAGTAGGAGATATTAATGCTTTAGAACAAGCTATTAGAAATAATCAAGAACAGAAAAGAAGAACATCATTAAAACTTTTTTTAGAAAATGGTATACTTTAGAAAAAATTACTCATAATAGGATTAGGGAGGCATAATATTATGAGTAAAAAAATGATGATATCTTTATCAGTTATGGCCGGAATGGCTGGTGGAATGTATTTATATTTCAAAAACAATCCGGCTAAACTTGAAAGTTTAAAACATAAGATGATCGCATCAATTTATGATTTAGAAGATGACATGATGATGTAGTCATCTTTTTTAGTACGGAAAAAGTTAAAATATTAAGAAGTTATTCTTTAATTATAGTAATAAATAAGTATCAATGATATAAAATAATTGAAAATATTTTTGTAAGATGCTAAGTTAGTCACTTACTGTTTTAGAGATAGTGTTTATCATACTAAAATAGATGGTGTGGAAAGCTATGAGATTTATCTTAGTAACTTTAAAGGCATTAAGTATAATGGTAAGAATGAGCTTGCTACACTGTGTTCTATTTTAACAAGTGAGAGCATGGAAGAATTAAAAGAAATAGTAGGAAACTATAAGGAAGGACTGATATTAATGAGTGAACTGGAAAAACTAAAATTAAATGATGAATTTAATGCTTACTATGACTATGAAGCGGTTATTAGAAAAGAAAAAAACTCTGAATATGCCAGTGGTAGAGATGATGGACTAGCCGAAGGAAAAAGTTTGGGACTGGCTGAGGGCAAAAGTTTAGGACTGGCTGAAGGAAAAAGTTTAGGCTTATCTGAGGGAGCTAATAAAGAAAAATTAGCTATAGCAAAAATAATGCTTCAAGGAAAAGAATCATTAGATAAAATAATGAAGTATACTGGTCTAAGTAAAAAAGAACTTACTATGTTACTATAATAATTATCTAAATTAAAAAAATAGTTGAATAACTTATCACTTCCGTGGTAGAATCTAATTAAAGATAAGAAATGGTAGGTGTTACTTATGATGTACATTTTAATTTGCAAATCAACAACAACTAGAAAATTAAGAAAAAGTATAAGCACATCTTTAGTTAACCAACAGTTAACATGGGGGGGGTCAATTTAGACAGTAACACTACTGTTTTTTATCATGCATTAATAACAGGATAGGACTAATCTTATCTCGTTTTTTAGTGTAAATAAAATAGAAGGAGTGAAAGAAGAAAATGGATAAGAAGAAACAACTACTATTATCAATCGGACTTGTCTTAATACTAGTTCTAATGATAGTAGGAATCAGTTATGCAGCTTTTAAGTTTACAGGACTAGGTAATAAACCTAATACTATTACAACAGGAGCCCTAACGATGGAGTATGAAGAATCTACTAATACTATTAGTATGACAGGAGCCTTACCAACTACTGATGCTACTGGGAAAGTTAGATTAACCGAAGGAGAATACTTTGACTTTACTATTAAAAGTAGTATTAAAGGAAATGCTAATATCAACTGGGAAATAGCAGCAGAAGATATAACACCATCATCAGCTAAAAAGATAGATGGTAAAAATATCAAACTTTATTTAACTAAATTAAATGGTGATAAAGAAGAAGAAGTAATGGCACCAAAAGTATATAATGCAACTACATCAGCAAATACAAAGACAGGAAGACCATCAGGAGTAATGAGTTTAGCAACAGGTACAATGAGTACAAGTGAGACAACAAACTATCGTCTTAGAATGTATGTAGATGAAGACTATAATCCCCAAGGAGATGGAGGAGGTTTATCATTTAGTGTTAAGATAAATGCTTATGGAAAAGTAAAAGAAGCCCCAACAGGTAGTAAGATGAAAGCTTATATGACGCAAGCTGATCTTAAAAATGATAACTATCCAGAAACAGACTTTCATACTAATGCTTACAAGTCAAAAATAACAAGTATTATAACAAAAAAAGATAACATAGTACCAGAAACAGCCACAGAAAGTTGGGATATCTCAGAAGCCCAAGATGGCTCAGTAATGGCATATGTAGAGAAAACTGATGAGGTGTTGGAACCATTACCAACTAATGCCAAAATATATTCAAATGATGATGAAGTTGAAGATATATCAAAAACGATATATGCTACACCTCTATCTGAAACTAACGTTAATTATGCCTATAAGTTAACAATAGGTGGAAAAGATGGAATTATTGCAAATGAGAATATGACGGGTTATTTTACTGGATTTTTTTCTGGAAATGATTTTAGTAATGATGCATCAATAGATTTGTCAGCCCTTGATACATCAGAAGTAACAAATATGCAAGGTATGTTTGCTGGATGTAGCAGTTTAACAAGTCTAGATGTAAGCAGCTTTGATACATCAAAGGTAACAGATATGAGTGCTATGTTTGATCGTTGTGGAGGTTTAACAAGTCTAGATGTAAGTAATTTTAATACATCAAAAGTAACAAATATGAGTAATATGTTTAGAGAGTGTAGCAGTTTAACAAGTCTAGATTTAAGTACCTTTGATACATCAAAGGTAACAAATATGAGTAATATGTTTTTTCTCTGTGACGATTTAAAAAGCCTAGATTTAAGTGGCTTTGATACATCAAAGGTAACAAATATGAGTTCTATGTTTTCTATGGAATATTCATTTGGCAGTTTAACAAGTCTAGATTTAAGTAGCTTTGATACCTCAAAAGTAACAGATATGAGTGCTATGTTTGAACGTTGCGGCGGTTTAACGAGTCTAGATTTAAGTAGCTTTGATACATCAAAAGTAACAAATATGAGTAGTATGTTTTCTGATTGTAGCAGTTTAACAAGTCTGAATGTAAGTAGCTTTGATACATCACAAGTAACAAATATGTATGATATGTTTTCTGATTGTAGAAGTTTAACAAGTCTGGATGTAAGTAGCTTTGATACATCACAAGTAACAAATATGTATGATATGTTTTCTGATTGTAGAAGTTTAACAAGTCTAGATGTAAGTAAGTTTAATACATCAAAAGTAACAAATATGAGTGGGATGTTTGAAGCCTGTAACGGTTTAACAAGTCTAGATGTAAGCAACTTTGATACATCAAGCGTAACAAATATGAGTTATATGTTTTATGAATGTAGCAGTTTAACAGGTCTAGATGTAAGTAAGTTTGATACCTCACAAGTAACGAATATGAGTATGATGTTTTATGGTTGTAGCAGATTAACAAGTTTGGATTTAAGTGGCTTTGATACATCAAACGTAACAAATATGTATGGTATGTTTAAATCATGTAGCAGATTAACAAGTTTAGATTTAAGAAGCTTTGATATTTCAAAAGTAACAGATATGAGGTGTATGTTTCAATCATGTAGTAAATTAACTCAAATAACTGCTTCTAATAAATGGGTAATAAAATCAGGAACATCAACTAATCAGATGTTTACTGCTTGTGGAACAGACCATGTAACTGTTGTTTAATAAGAAGTCTAGAAATAGGCTTCTTTGCTATATATTGTAAGTTTTGGTTTATTTTTTCTAAAAACATCCATACTATAACTGGTGATAAGAATGAAACATGAGATAGATTTAAAAGGTTATAAAGTAAGGACTGATTTATTATCAGAAATATTAGATAGAGAACTAAAAGATTATAAAAGAGAGATTAAATATTTTGATGATATAAAAGTAGAAACTATAGAACTTGATAAGAAATCAGCAGAAGTTATTAATAAAAAAGAAGGAATTTATAAGACTATATATTTTGAAGATGTAACAGATGAAGATAATTATAAAAAATTAGATAAAGTACTAACTAGTGAATTAAAAGAATTCTTTAAAATAAAAAAATTAGATAATCTAAAAGACTGTTTAATAATTGGACTAGGTAATAGAATATCAACTCCTGATGCTATTGGACCATTAACTCTAGATGATATAAAAGTAACTAGACACTTATTTACACTAGGATTAGATGTTTTAGAAAAGTATCGTTCTATTGCTACCTTTACACCAGGGGTGATGGGAACTACAGGAATAGAAACTTATGATGCTATTATGGGTATCATTACTAAAGTAAAACCAAACTTTATCATTGTAATAGATTCACTTTGTGCATCATCTATAGATAGATTAAATAAGACTATTCAAATAACAGATACAGGTATTCATCCGGGAAGTGGTATTGGTAATAATAGAAAAGAACTATCTTATGAAACATTAAATATACCAGTTATTGCTATAGGAGTACCTACTGTCTTAGAAGCATCAACTATAGTAAGTAATTCAATAGAATATTTATTTAATCATATTAGTTATGAACTAGATAATAAAGATAAGAAATCATTAAAGTTTGTTCCAACTCTTAATAGAAATTATAAAAGTCATAAAGAAGATTTATCAAAAGAAGAAAAAGAAAAACTACTTGGTATAGTAGGAAGCTTAGATAGTGATAGTAATAAAAATTTAATGAGAGAAGTACTACTTCCTCTAGGATATAACTATATAGTAAGTTCTAAAGAAATAGACTTTGTCGTTAAAAAGATGTCAATGCTACTAGCTAATTCTCTAAACAATAGTTTACTACTTTCTTAATTATCGACAAATCTTCTTTTCTTTTTTTGTTATAGTAACAATAAGAGGTGGTACTATGAGTAAGAAGATGAATCTTAAGAATAAAAAGAAGAAGAAACATATTATTAAGAAAAGTCTATTCATTATGACCTTTCTTTTATCAATATTTTTTACTATTAGATTATTAGCAAGTATTTCTATTAAAAATCAACAAGATGAATTTTTGACCTTTTTATTAGAAAACCAAAATATCTATTTAGAAGATAAAAGACAAGGCTTTAGTTACTTTCATAAGATGATGATGAAACTTTTAAATATTGACCTAGCAAGTCCTTTAACCTTTCTTAATAGAGATTATAAGGGATTAACTAGTAATACTGTAGTAAAACTTAAAAAGAGTGAAACTAATAAAAAAATAGAAACTAAAAAAGAAAATCCTACTATCTATATTTATAATACTCATCAAACCGAAGAATATAAACCTACTAGTTACTTAGAGTATAGTGTAAATCCTAATGTCTTAATGGCTAGTTATATCTTAGAAGAACAGCTTAGTAAGAAAGGACATGTTGTATTAGTAGAAGAAGAAAGTGTTAGTAAACTTAGAACTACTTTAGGATTAAACTATGCTGGTAGCTATAAAGTAACTAGAAGTATGATGGAAAATGCTAAGAAGAATAATCCTACTTTAAAGTATTATATTGATTTACATAGAGATTCTCTAACTCGTGATAAAACTACCTTAACAGTAGATGGTAAGAGCTATGCTAAGATTTTATTTATTGTGGGATTAGAAAATAGTAACTATCAAGAGAATTTAGACTTTACTAATAAGATAAGTGATTTATTAAATCAAAAAGTAAAAGGGTTAAGTAAAGGTATTTATAAGAAAGAAGGCCCATTAGTAAATGGGGTATATAATCAAGACTTTTCTAATAGAGTAATATTAATAGAACTAGGAGGTAATGAAAATACGATAGATGAAGTATATCGAAGTTTAATTGTCTTAGGAGAAGTACTTGATGAGGTGATTAAAAATGACTAAGAGTGGTATAGCAAGAATTGTTATATTAATTTTATTCTTCTTCTTTATGATACTTTATGGGATGCAGTTAACTGGTTATAATGATTATAGGACTAATAGAAAGAAAATGTTAACTAGTGAAGAGTTATCTAGTTATGAAAAAGATATAAAGGAAGGAAAGGATGTTTCAAGAAAAGATTATTTAACTAAAAATAAAGTATCTTATAATAATAATCTTTCTAATTTAGGACTAGATATATCAAAAGGTATTAGTTATGTCTTTAATAAGACTATGGATGGACTATTTAAGTTGATGGAAGAAGCTGTTAACTCATAAAAAGGTACAATAAATGATATAAAAAATAGCAAAAAAGGTACAAAAGTCAATATAAAAAATAATAAAAAAGGTACAAAACAGTTGTAAAACTGTTGAAATTATAGTATTATTTAGCTAGGTGATTAATAATGAAACGAAAAATTTATAATGAATTAATTAAATGGAAAGAGAACACTGATAATATTAAACCATTAATGGTACTTGGGGTTAGACAAGCTGGTAAAACTTATATCATAGATGAGTTTTGTAAAAGAGAATACAAAAACTATATATATGTTAACTTATTAGAACAAACTGATATTATAGAACTTTATAATTCTAATTTAACTTCCCTTGAGAAGTTTAACCGTTTAAAGCTACTATTAGATTTTGATATAGAGAAACCGGATACCATTTTATTTATTGATGAGATACAAGAATCGGAAAAGTTGATTTCTGAATTAAAATATTTTTGCGAGCAGCATAATAATATAAGAATTGTTTGTGCTGGTTCTTTATTAGGTGTTAAACTAAAAAGAACAAAGTCTGCTTTTCCTGTTGGCAAAGTTAAGATGTTAAACCTTTATCCTATGGACTTTGAGGAGTTTTTGCTAGCATTTAATCAAGATGCTTTGATTGATATGATTAAGTATTGCTATAATAATAACAAACCGATGGGTACATCAGTTCACACTAAAGCAATGAATCTATATAGAACTTATTTGTTTACTGGTGGAATGCCTGAGAGTGTAAGTAATATGCTAAGGGCAAATGGCGATTATATTAAATATGATAAAAGTATTTTAAATGATATATTAGATTCTTATTTTAAAGATATGAATAAATATGTGACAAGTGACGCCGAAGCTTTAAAGATAAATAGAGTTTATGCTTCTCTTCCTTCTCAACTTGCTAATATCTCTAACAAGTTCCAGTATTCTAAAATAGAAAAGGGTGGTAAGGCAAGAGACTATGATACTAGTATTGATTGGTTACAAGCTAGTAATATGATTATTCCTTGTAAATGTGTAAAACTACCGGAAATACCACTAGAAGGGTTTGTTGACTCTGATATTTTTAAATTATATTTAAGTGATGTTGGTATATTAAATAGTATCTTAAAAATAAGTTTTCAAGATATTTTAAATGATAATATTTCTTTATATAAAGGAGTAATTGCTGAAAACTATGTGGCTAATCAATTAGTCTGTAATTTACATAATTTGTATTATTATCGTAATGCAAATAATACTAAGGAAATAGATTTCTTAATATATACAGATGATGGAATCATTCCTTTAGAAGTAAAAGCTGACAACCATACAAAATCAAAAAGTTTAAATAGTTATATTGAGAAATATAAACCTAGTTATGCTATTAGAGTTAGTTCTAAAGATTTTGGTTATAATGCTACTTTAAAGATTAAATCAGTTCCATTATATGCTGTTTTTCTAATTAAGTAAGAAGTAAGGATGATATTATGAAACAAAAAAATATACGTAATTTTTCAATTATAGCTCATATAGATCATGGTAAGAGTACCTTAGCGGATAGATTGATTGAATTAACTGGTGCTCTTGATCAAAGACAGATGAAAGATCAAATACTTGATTCTATGGATATTGAAAGGGAACGAGGTATTACTATTAAGTTAAATACAGTTACCTTAAACTATAATTATCAAGGGGAAACTTATCAGTTAAACTTAATTGATACTCCTGGTCATGTTGATTTTTCTTATGAAGTAAGTAGAAGTTTAGCATCTTGTGAAGGAGCTTTATTAGTAGTAGATGCTCATGAAGGAATAGAAGCTCAAACACTTGCAAACCTTTATTTAGCACTTGACCATAATCTTGCTATTATTCCAGTAATTAATAAAATAGATTTACCAAATGCTGAGATAGAAAAGGTTGAAGGAGAGTTAGAAGCTCTTGGCTTTGATAAGAAAGATATCTTAAAAATAAGTGCTAAGACAGGGCAAGGGGTACCTCTTGTTCTTGAAAAAATAGTAACTGAACTACCTAGTCCGAAAGGTGATAGTGAAAAGCCTTTAAGAGCTTTAATCTTTGATAGTATTTATGATTCATATAGAGGAGTATTAATGGCTGTTAGAGTCTTTGATGGTAGACTTAAAGTAGGAGATATGATCTCTATGTTACAAACTGATACTAGTTATGAAGTGTTATCACTATTTATAAATACTCCTAAAGAAAAAGAAATAGATGTTTTAGAAACAGGAGAAGTAGGATATGTTTATGCATCTATTAAAAGTATCAATGATATTCATGTAGGAGATACCCTAACTACTACTAAAAATAAAAATGAGATAGAAGCTCTTCCTGGGTATCAACCTATGAAAAGTATGGTTTACTGTGGATTATATCCAATAGAAACTAGTGAGTTTGAACTATTAAGAAATGCTTTAGCTAAATTAAAACTAAATGATGCTGCCTTAACCTTTGAACCAGAAACATCTCTTGCTTTAGGATTTGGTTTCCGTTGTGGTTTTTTAGGACTTTTACATATGGATGTTACTAAAGAACGTCTTGAAAGAGAGTTTTCTATCTCTTTAATAGCAACTGCACCATCCGTTAAATATCAAGTACTTTGTCAAGATGGAACAACTACTATGGTAGAGTCACCATTCCAAATGCCAGATAAGAGTAAAATAAAAGAAATAAAAGAGCCTTATGTAAAAGCTCATATTTATACACCTAAAGATTATATTGGACCAATTATTGAACTTTCTAATGAAAAAAGAGGAATCATGGAGACGATTGATTATATAACTGATCAAAGAGTAGTAGTTGTCTACCTATTTCCTTTATCAGAAATAATTTATGATTTCTTTGATAGATTAAAATCTATTACTAAAGGTTATGCTTCCTTTGATTATGAATTTATTGAAGATAGAGTAAGTGACTTAGTTAAACTTGACGTCCTATTAAATGGTGAAGTAGTAGATGCTCTTAGTATGATTGTTCATCGAAGTTTTGCTGATAAAAAAGGAAGAGAACTAGTAGAAAGACTAAAAGAAGTTATTCCAAGACAATTATTTGAGGTACCTGTACAAGCTAGTATAGGTGGAAAGATAATTGCAAGAACAGATATTAAAGCCTTAAGAAAGAATGTTTTAGCTAAATGTTATGGTGGAGATATCACTAGAAAGAAAAAGCTTTTAGAAAAACAAAAAGAAGGAAAGAAAAAGATGAAACGACTAGGTTCTGTTGAAGTACCTCAAGAAGCTTTCCTTGCTTTATTAACTAAAGATAAAAATTAAAATGATTAGTCATTAAAATAGATATAAATTATTCTTAAAATTACATCTAAATTTTCTAAATAAGAGTAGTGAGTAGAATCTTTAAAGACAATAAGCTCACTATTCTTTATTTTCTTCTTCATTAAAATACCATCCCTTAAAGGAGTATCATAATCTTTATCTCCCCAAATTAGTAAAGTTTCTGTCTTTATATTAGTAAGGTAATCAGTAAGGTCTAAATTAACAATATTTTTAAAAGTTTCTCTTTCTTCTTTATTTAGAGATTTGTAATCACTAGAAGCAAACATCTTAAAGATTTTATCCTTATATTTAGCTCTATATTTTAAAGGAATAACTCTAGCTAGTTTTTGTAATAACTTATAACTTTTTAATCTAAACCATTTAGCTATTGTCATCTTAGGCTTTATACCAGCACTATCTATTAGTAATAACTTTTTAACTCTTATATTATATAAACCAGTTAAAAGAATAGCAATTCTTCCTCCAAAAGAGTGAGCTATTATATAAGGATTAGTAATTTTCTCTTTATCAAATAAAGTAATAATAAGAGCTGTATAATCATGCATAGTTAAAACCTTCTTAGGAAATGGTGTTTTACCAAAACCAGGATAGTCTACAATATAGATAGTATAATTATCTTTTAAAGAATCAATCATTGTTTTAAAAGTATCTTTAGTATTACCCCAACCAGGTAGTATTACAATTACATCTTTTTTATTACCAATCTTGTCATAGTAAAGTTTAATATTCTTATAAGTAATGTACATAATAATCACCTAATTTATCATATGAAATCAAGGGTGAAATGTGAAATGTTTTACTTTGAAATTTATTTACTATACTAAGATGTTTAAATAAATATTAAAAAATAAAGCTTCTTATTTATAAATCTTAATAGTATCATTAAATGGTTAATAATTAAAAGTAGTGTTACTTCCTTAATATATTTGCTATAATGTTGTTGGTGGTGATAAATTTGCTAAATACTTATCAAGAACTTATTTATATGATTGATAATTCTACAATAAAAAAAGAGATAGAAAATAGCCTAGACGATATATATAATGATGTTGAATTGGTTAATAAAATAAAGACGTATCATGAGACTTATAACAATAATCTAAGAAAAGAAATATATAATAATAATAAATATAAAAGATATAAGCAATTAGAAAATAGACTTAATCTTTTAATATTTTCATGTAACAAGTGTTTAGGAGAAATAAAAGATGAAGATAATTAGTGGAAAATATAAGGGAAGAAATATTATTGGCTTTGATATAGTTGGTACTCGTCCTACTATGGATAGAGTGAAAGAATCATTGTTTGCTATGATTCAAAACTATATAGATAATAGTAATTGTTTAGACTTGTTTGCTGGTAGTGGTAATTTAGGCTTGGAGGCAATGAGTGAGGGAGCTAGTGCTTGCACTTTTATAGATAGTAATAAAGTAGCAGTTAAAACAATTAATGAAAATTTAGCAAAACTAAATATAGAAAATGGCAAAGTTTATCTAAAAGATTTTAGAACTTTTTTGAAAGAGACTAATGATAAATATAGTTTAATCTTTATAGATCCACCTTATAAAACTAGTTTTATTAAGGATGCTCTTATTCTAATTGAAAGGTATGATTTGTTAATTGATAATGGTTTAGTTATCTTAGAAAGTGATAGTAAAGATAAACTTATTTATAGTGATTATTACTCTGTCCTAAAGAAGAGAAAGTTTGGAGATAAGTTTATTTTAATTCTTAGAAAGTCATAAATTAATTGGTAAAAGAATAGAAATATGCTATACTAAAGATGAAGGAGGGGAAGATGAATAAGATATATTCTAAAGTATATGGTTGGTTATTTGTAGGATTATTATTAACGTTTGCTACAGGTGCATTTTTTTCTAATTATGAAAATGCTATCATTAATCTAATGAGTGGAGCAGGCTATATAGTAGTGTTGCTAGTGGAGTTTGGACTGGCTATCTTTTTATCAGCTCGTATTCATAAGATGAGTAGTGCTATGGCAACATTTTGCTATTTACTATATTCATTTGTAACAGGAATAACATTTTCTACTATATTTATAGCCTTTGATATGAAAAGCTTAATACTTATATTCTTAGTAACTGCACTTGTGTTTGGATTGTTTGCTTTATTTGGAATGTTTACTAAATTATCACTTGATAAACTGGGAACTATTCTATTTATGATGTTGCTAGCAATAATTGTTGCAAGTATAATTAATATATTTGTTGGAAGTAGTATGTTTGATCTTATAATCTGTATTATTGGAATACTAGTGTTCATCGGTTATATTGGTTATGATGTCAAGAAATTACCAATACTATTTGATAGTCTTGGTGAAGAAAATGGAGCTATATATGGAGCATTTCAATTATACTTAGATTTTATTAATATTTTCATTTATTTAGTCCAATTATTTGGTAATAATGATAGTAAGTAAGATTTAAAGACTGATTTTATTTCAGTCTTTATATATTGACGAAAAGTTAAAGAAATAGTTTGTAAATATATCTTTTTTTTTGTATACTAATATGTAGCTGTTAGAAGGCAAGACTTGCCTTAATTGTAATAAGCCACTAAAATTGTGGGAATAGACTTAAACTTTAAAGTTGAAATTATTTAGATAAAAATGAAACAGATATTGAGCCTTGTTAACACCATTCGAGTAAGAAATTTGATTGTGTGACAAGTTGGAGTTGTAATAAAGAAGATTTATAAGATTATAGTTTTTCAACTTCACATATAAAAAAAGAGGGAGAATATGAAAGAGAATACGAATCATTTACTTAATAAGAAAATATTGTTTGCTACTGGAAATGAAAGCAAAGCTTTAAGCTTTAAAGCTGGATTGTTAAAAAAAGGAATTGAAATAATTACTATAAATGATTTAGATAAGAAAGTAGAAGTTGTTGAAAATGGCAGTAATGCTATTGAAAATGCTCTTATCAAAGCAAGAAGTTATGCTAAAGAAATAGATATTCCTGTCTTTGCTATGGATGATAACTTGTATATAGAAAATATAAAAGATGATAAACAACCTGGTATGTATGTAAGACGAGTTAATGGAAAAAGACTAACTGATGAAGAGATGATTGATTACTATTCTAATTTGGCACATACTTATTCAGCTTCTGGCAAATTAACTTGTAGATGGGTATATGGCATAGCAGTAATAAATAACGGAAAAGAATCTACTTATACATGGAGTAAAGATGATTTTTATTTAGTAGATAAACCAACTGATAAAATTGATCCTGGTTATCCACTTAATAGTATATCGGTAAATAAAAAACTAAATAAATATTTCACAGATATGACTAGTGAGGATAAAGAAAATATCAAAGAAGATGAAAGTGATGTTATAGAATTTATCACTAAAAATGTTTTATAGTAAATATTGTTCTTGGAGGTATTAGATGAATTATGGATATATATTAGGAATTGTAGGAAGAGACTCCTTTGTAAAGGGAAGATGGTATAGTAGTGATATTGAAAAAGAAGATACTACTAAATTAGCTAGTAGTTTTATGCATACATATCGTGTAAAATCAGAATCATCAAGAAGAATTTATACCGTTAAAATTAAAAATAATGGTGCTGATATAGAAGGATACTCTTGTAATTGTCCACAGTTTGAAATAGCTAAGACGTGTAAACATGTAGCAGCTGTTTTACTAGATGATTATGAAGATATAGCAAGTTATGAATTTATAGATAAATTAGCTTTATCAAAAGAAATACTAGCAAGTTATAAAAATAATGATTCAAATACAATCAAAGAAAAACTAGATATAAACTTAGAATTTCAATTTAGTTATAGAGATATTTATTTAAAGATAAAGATAGGTAATAAGAAAAAGTATACTTTATCTACTTATAGTAAAGCTTCTAGTTTTATAGATGCTTATAATGAAAGAAAAGAATATGTATTTGGAAAAAACTTGACCTATAGTCCTAATAAATTTTATTTTGATAATAAAGATAGTGAATTACTTGAATATCTTGGTGACTTGATAGGAAGTCAAAGAAATGGATATTATTATTCTGCAAGTAGTTATATATCAATTGATATTAAAACGTTTGAAACAATATTAAATATTATAGGAGAAAAGGAATTTACTATAATGGGTAGTGGTACAATTTATAGAATTTATAATGGCTTACCAACGGAATATAATCTTAGTAAAGATAGTGATGGTAACTTCGTCTTAAGATTAGAAGATGTAGAAAACTATAAATTTTTAGATTATGACTATAAATTTGCTACTTATAATCATAACCTATATATATTAGATAGAAAAGATAGAGACTTACTAACCCAATTAAGACAAAGAAAGATAGATGAATTAGTCTTTGATAAAAATAGTATTAAAGAATTTAACAATGGCTTATTAAATAATGTTAAAAATAATATTACCATAGATAGTAATGTAACAGAAATAGAATTACCTTCTAAACCTAGTGTTAAACTATACTTTGACATATCTTATTCTAAACTTAAATGTGATATTGTCTTAGATTATAAAGGAAAAGAGATTAATTATTTTGATAAGACGGATTTTTTAAGAGACAATGATTATGAAGCTGAAGTAGTTGAAGATATCTTAAACTATAAATTTATAGAAGATAAGAATTCTTTTATTATGACAGATGATGATGAGATGTATTATTTTTTAGATGAAGTACTTGCAAGTCTATCAGAAAAGTATCAAGTATTTACTAGTAAGAAAATAGATAATACTAAAGTTTTGAAAAATGTTTCTACTAGTAGTAACTTTAGTATTGGACAAGATGGAATAATGTCTTATAAGTTTAGTGTAGAAGGGATTAATCAAGAAGATTTAAATAGTCTATTTAGTGCTTTGAAACAAAAGAAAAGGTATTATAAACTAAAGAATAATAATGTAGTATCCTTAGAAGGTAATGAAGAGCTAGAACAATTAAATAATTTGATAACTGACCTTGATTTATCAAAAACTGACATCTTAGAAGGAGATGCAGTTATTCCTAAATATAGAGCTATATATATTGATAGTTTAAAGAATAGTAAATATAAAAATATTGAAACTAATAATTTATTTGATGAGTTTATTTCTAACTTTAAAAAGTATAAAAACTTAAGTGTTTCTTTTGATAAAGATGATGAGAAAATATTAAGAGATTATCAAAAAGATGGGGTTAAATGGTTAAATACTATATATAAATGTGATTTAGGTGGTATTTTAGCTGATGAGATGGGACTAGGTAAGAGTCTTCAAACAATTACTTTTATCAAACAAATATTAAAAGAAAAACCTCTAGCTAAGATAATTATTGTAGTACCTACAGCTCTTGTTTATAACTGGGAAAAAGAATTTGCTAAGTTTGCACCACAGTTAAAATATGTAGCAGTATCAGATACAGTAGCTAAAAGACAAGAAATATTTGCTAATAAAGATAAATATAATATTTTTATTACTAGTTATGGACTAATTAGAAATGATAAAGATGAATATGAAGATATGAATTTTGAATTATGTGTTGTAGATGAAGCCCAAAATATTAAGAATTATCAAGCTACTATGACTAGAGAAATTAAAAAGATTAAGGCTAAGTGTAAAATAGCTTTAACGGGAACTCCAGTTGAAAATAATGTTACCGAACTATGGAGTATCTTTGACTTTATTATGCCAGGTTATTTAAATAGCGTAGTTAAGTTTAGAGAGAAATATAATATCAAAGATGTAGATGAAAAAGGACTAGAAGTGTTAAATAACTTAAGTAATCAAATTAAACCATTTATTTTAAGAAGAAAGAAAAGTGATGTTGTTAAGTCCCTTCCTAAAAAAATAGAAAATAAAATATATATAGATTTACCAGATAAACAAAAAATGCTTTATATGAAAGTCTTAAAAGATACTAAAAAAGAAATGGATGAAATGATAAAAGACGGTGGCTTTGAAAAGTCCAGAATGAAGATACTACAACTTCTAATGAAACTAAGACAAATATGTATTGATCCATCAGTTATGTATGAAAATTATACTGGTGATAGAATTAAGATTGATGAGTTGTTAAGAGTGGTAAAAGAAAGTATTGATAACTATCATAAGATATTAATTTTTAGTAGTTTTAAAAGAGTTTTAGACAATGTAAAAGAACTATTTGCTAAGAATAATATAACTTATTATATGATAGATGGTTCAGTTAAGAGTAAAGATAGAATGGATATGGTAGATAAGTTTAATAATGATGATACTAACTGTTTCCTAATAACTTTAAAATCAGGGGGAATAGGACTTAATCTAACAGGTGCTGATACAGTAATACACTTAGATATTTGGTGGAATCCTCAGGCTGAAAATCAAGCGACAGATAGAGCTCATCGTATTGGACAAACTAAGACTGTTTCTGTTATTAAGTTAGTAACTAAAGGTACTATTGAAGAGAGAATCATTGAACTACAAGATAAGAAAAAGATTCTTAGTGAAAATCTAATAGAAGGTAAGAGTGATAGTGAAAGTTTATCATCATTATCAGAAAAAGATATTAAAAAATTATTATCTAGTGGAGAATAGAAGTATTTAGATACTTTTTTTCTTTATTATTTGATATAATATGTTCAGGGGATGTATAAATTAGAAAGAGTAGTAAAAGAAAGGTGATATACGTGTCATGTTATTTAAAAGAGTTAGACTTAACAATGTCTTATGATGAATATGAAATGTTTCAGGATATTCCAGCAAAGGAATCTGGTTCAACTAATGAGGCTTATGGTATTCCGTATGACAAGTTTAAGAATTATTTAAAAAAAGAAATTAATAGAAAATATAATAAAGTAACTTATGATGACACGCCAACTATTTCTTATATAATGTATGATAATGGTAAGCCAATAGGATTAATATGTTTAAGAACTGAAATAGATGACAATTGGATGAGATGGTCAGGTAATTTTTACTATAGGATAAGGTTATCAGAAAGAAGAAAAGGTTATGGAACCAAAATTTTGAAATTAGCATTAGAAAAATTTAAGAAAATGGGATTTAAAGAAGTATACGGTCAATCATCAAAGGGAAATGTAGGTTCTAAAAAAGTAATAGAAAATAATGGGGGAATATTACTTGCTGAAAAAGAAGGAACAAGGTATTATAAGATAATTCTAAAATAGGAGTACTATAGATAAATAAGAATTAATAGAGTTTTATTATACCAGAGTTAATTTTTATTTAATTGTTTTAATATAGATTTCAATTAGAATATGATAAATAATATTTATGAGGTATTTAGATACTTTTTCTTTTTTATTTGATATAATATGTTCAGGTGAAAAGTACATGAATTATAGTGAGATGAAACAAGCAGTTAAAATGCTAAGTAGTGAGTGGAATCTAGGAAAGAAGGAAGCAAAAATAGATAAAGATGTATGTACACTATGGGATTGGTAGAAGGTAAAAAAGTAATTGCTGATATTGACGAAGTAAATAAAGAAGAATACCAATGATTAAAACTTGAAAAATTAGAAAAAGCTTTTATACACAAAACAGTAGTTATAAAAAGTTAGTTTATTAAAATTTAAGAACATAAAGGAGTAAGATTATGAAAATATTAATGAAAAGTAATATATATGATGTAGATGATACAATAATAATTGTAGGTAGTTGCTTAAAAAGTATGCAACGAGAAGGCTTTAAAAAGTTAGAACAAATATCAAATAACATATATGAATTATGCTTGGAGGAGACACATATAAATATGGCAATTACTAAGATAGGAGGTATGATTAGAACAAAGAAAGTTAAAAGAATTATTTTTGCAAGTGTTGATAGGTCTCCACATTGTATACAATTACACTATATACAAGATGAATTACAAAAAATGATGGATTTAACAAATGTTAAGATAGAAAACTATGTTGTTGTTGATAATGAATTGTTACCTATTTCATCTCAAGTTATATCAATGTCTAAAAATTTAAAAAAACTTTCTGAAATTAAAAGTAAAATAGGTGAAAATGATGAATGAAAGAAATTATGATGATTTAAAATATAGTGATGAAATAATGTTTTCAATTAAAAGTGATATCTATTTAATTGGTATAATTGAATCATATTTTAACAGTTTATTTTCTAATAAAGTGATTGACGACATGCCCAAAGTAAAAGTACATCCAAATAATAAGTTTTATTATAATGTGTGTCCTTTTCATAAAAATAATTCAGAATATTATGAATTTTTTGTTGATGAACGAGTACATTTATTTTATTGCCTTGGATGTGGCTCTCGTGGTAATGCTTTTGATTTTTTAATGGATGTATATAATTTAGATATTAATAACGTAACTGAAATTTTGGGAGTGATTTCTGACAAGTTTGACGTATAAGTTTTAAATGAAAAACAAATGAAAATTTATAATGTATTAATAAAAGATTATTGTAATTATAAAGAATTATTAAAAAAGAGTGAAGAAAAAACACTTTATTTGACTAACAGAGTAAGAAATTATTTAGAATTACATCAATTAACAGAACAAGCTAATTATGATGATATAAAGAAAATATCAGATAGACTTTGTTGTAGTACTGATTTTGCTAATGATATATATCATGAATCAGTAGATTATAAAAATTTTGAAAGGCAAAAAATAAAACAATTGAGATTAAAAGAAAGAAAAATGGAATTTAATTAATTGATAATCAGATAGATAAAAGAATATCCTTTTTTTGGTATAATTAGAAAGATTTACGACTTTGATGAGTTGATTATAGAAAGCTAAAATTTAGAAACAGGAGATGATAAAAGTGGCAAAAGATTTAATTATAAGAAGCAGTAGTGCAGAATTTTTAAGAAGTAAGTGTCAACAGAACTTAAATTAACTTTTCCTAATATGAAAGGTTTTTCTGAAAGAAATATAAGATCAATGAGATTATTCTATGAAGAATATGTTGATGATGAAAAGTGGCAACAACTTGTTGCCAAATTACCTGGGTGACATAATTTATTACTAATTGAAAAAGTTAAAGATAAGGATATTAGAAAAATATATGCGAAAATACTATTAAAAATGGATGGAGTAGAAATGTACTAGCTATTCAAATTGAAACAGATTTCATAAAAGAATAGGAAATAGTAACAATAATTTTAATGCCATGTTATCTCCAAAAGATAGCAATTTAGTAAATAATACCATAAAAGATTCGTATATTTTTGATTTTATTACATTAAAGAAGAATATAAGGAAAAAGAAGAGAAAACAGCTTTAACAAGTAAAATAAGAAATGTATTGTTAGAATTAGGAGAATGCTTTAGGTGTTATATACGTTGAATTAAAAACAAGAAAATTTAAACCAGAATATATATGACAATTAGGATTTTATGAAACAGCAGTTAATGAAACAATAAAAAAAGAATACGATATACCTACGATTGGTTTATTCTTATGTAGAGGAAAGAATAGGTTAACGGTAGATTGGTCTTGAAATCTACCAATGCTCCTATAGGTGTTTCGACGTATAAACTAAAAGAACAACTACCAAAAGAACTAATAGACAAATCGCCAACAGAAGAAGAAATAAACCTATATTTAGATATAGATGAAACAAATGAATAGTAATTTGTTGAAATGGAGAATTATATGAAAAAAAGAACAATTATAATATTAAGTATTAGTATATTAGTTTTAACATTTATGTTTGCAGAAATATTTAGTATTTATCATTTTGGTAATGTGCCAACATTATTAACATCTTTATATTTAATATCTATATTTGCTATATTTGAATATCTATCAATTTCTATAACTTATATTGTTAGAAAACTAATAAAAATGATATATTATCAGGATACTTAAAATGTGTTGATTGTAATGGTGCCATGATGCTAGTTAAAGGTAAAAAGAACGAATGCTATTATTTTAGAAATAGCATAAGTAAAAAGATTTGTACAAAGCATACTTTTAGAAAAGAGAATTTACTTGAAGAAGTATTAAATCAAATAAATTTAAAGAAATTAGATGGTCAAAAAATCAAAGAATTAAGTAGGAAAGTTGTCATCAATATCTTGACTTTGTTATCGTTTATGAAGATAATAAATTAGAAGTAATTATGAAATATGATATAGAACTAATGAAAAATTAAAGTTAATAATATCGAAGGAGAAACTTATGAAAGTAGTAACAATATGTGGTAGTATGAAATTTAAAGATAAAATGATGGAAGTTGCTAGAGATTTAGAAATTAAAAATAAATATGTAGTTATTCAATGTGTTTATAGTAATGATAAATTTAATGAAGAAGAACAAGTTTTATTAGCAGATTTGCATTATAAAAAAATTGATATAAGTGATGCAATATATGTAGTTAATGTTGATGGTTATATAGGTACATCAACCAAAAAAGAAATAGAATATGCAAAATCATTAAATAAAGAAATTTTTTCTTTAGAACCTCTAAACTATTAAAATTAAAATAGATTTTGAACTAATTCAAAAATCTAATTTTTTTATGATATAATAATAAAGAAATGAAAAAAGGAAGTGACTAACTATAAGAAGTCAAGTCAATTTCATCAAAAATCTTAAAAA
>ERZ825670.1696-NODE-1696-length-23105-cov-4.247332_pt1 | contig 23105 bp, 20 predicted proteins | sample MGYA00519929_ERZ825670 | MGnify/ENA primary metagenome ERZ825670 (study PRJEB31778, sample SAMEA3449207) | human gut metagenome | biome: human gut; feature: human-associated habitat; material: faeces | place: United Kingdom | collected 2010/2012 ...
CCTTACGAAAAAGGTCTCCTTTGGCAGCATATGCGGGGCGCTGGCGATATTCATAAGCGCGGCGGCGCTCGGCGTATCGACTCCGCGGCTGATACTGGCGGCGACCGGAATGCTGATTGTCATCGCGCGGCATCGCGATAACATCGTGCGGCTCATAAACGGCACGGAGCCGGATTTCAAGCCCGCAAAGCGGCCGGGGACGAAACGCAAAGAAGAGTGTTGAAAAGAACAGAAAATGGTGATATAGTAAAACAGATTCTCGGCGAAAGCCGGAAGTGTTCCCGTATAAAAACAGAGGGAATTAAGCTTTTGTGAAAGGAATTGAACCTATGGATAACGAGCTTCGGCATGATATAGACAAATATGTGGAATCAAACCGCGGTGCGATACTGCGCGATATAGCACGCCTTGTGGCGATAAACAGTGTCGAGGGCGAGGCGGAGCCCAACGCCCCCTTCGGCCGCGGCCCGCGCGAGGCACTTGACAAGGGACTTGAGATCGCCCGCGAGCTGGGGCTCGACGCGGTAGACTGCGAGGGCAAAATCGGCTATGCCTGCCTCGGCGGAGACAGCGATCGCTACCTCGCTACGATAACTCACCTCGATGTGGTGCCCGTCGGCGAAGGCTGGACTCAGGATCCGTTCACCATGCGCGAGCGCGAGGGGTACATAATCGGCCGCGGCGTCATGGACGACAAGGGGCCGAGCGTCCTCTGCCTCTACGCGCTGAAGTATCTCAAGGACAAGGGAATAGCCCTGCGCTATCCTGTCCGCGCGCTGCTCGGCGCAAACGAAGAGACCGGCATGAAGGACGTCGAGTATTATCTGGCAAATTACCCCGCTCCGCTGTTCTGCTTCAGTCCGGACGCGAACTTCCCTCTGTGCAACGGCGAAAAGGGCATTTACCACGGCCGCATGATCTCCAAGCTGCCGATGGTGAACGTTGTAGACATCAAGGGCGGCTTCGCGGCGAACGCCGTGCCCGACAAGGCCGAGGCGTGGGTCAAGGCCGAAGCGCTTGAATCCGCCGGGCGCGTTGAGGCTGTGAAAGAGGGCGAGCTTTGGCACCTCACGGCCACCGGTGTCGGCGGCCATGCATCTCTGCCGGAGGGAACCGTCAACGCGATCGGAGTGCTCGTGGACTACATTCTGGATAACGGCATTGCAGCCGCCGAGGAGAAGCGCTTCTACGAGCTGGTGAGCCTGCTGAATAACGACTGGACGGGCGCCGCGCTGAACGTTGCGGCGGATGACGGCCTGTTCGAGCCGCTGACCATCGTGGGCGGCGTTATAGGCATCGAGGACGGCCATGTGTTCCAGACAATAGACAGCCGCTACCCGACCAATATGAGCGGGTCGAAGATCGCCCGCGCCATCCAGCGCGCGGCGGGAGACGCGGCGGAGATAACGATAGAGCGCGACGCGGAGCCGTTCTACATGGCTCTGGATAATCCGTCGGTGCAGGTGTGCATCAACGCCTACAACGACGTGACGGGCGAGAACGCCAAGCCTTATACCATCGGCGGCGGCACTTACGCGCGCGACTTCCCGAATGCGGTGTCCTTCGGGCCGGAGCATCCGGAGCGCCCGCAGCCCGATTTCGCAGGGCCTATCCACGGCGTTGACGAGGCCGCGAGCATAGACTTCCTCATGGAGGCGCTGAAGGTCTATATCCTCGCGCTGATCGAGCTGGAGAAGCTGAATTTCTGATCCTTTGCATAGCGATTTTTACAGGCGGGAGATATTTATCTCCTGCCTGTTTTATACCATGGGCAATCGGCGCGATTTGCCCGTCTACCTTTTACACATTTTTAACTTTTCATATTTAATGTGTTGTATAATCAGCGTATAATCATAATCATAGATACAAGTTCAGGAGGCAGAATTATGGCTAAACGCGCGCTTATCGTAGAGGACGACAGCAACATCGCAGAACTGCTGCGGCTTTATCTCGGCAAGGATGGGTTTGAGGTGATGATCGCTCCTGACGGCGGCAAGGCCGAATCAATGTTTGACCTGTTCACGCCAGACGTTGTCCTGCTGGACATCATGCTTCCGGTCAAGGACGGCTGGCAGGTCTGCCGTGATATACGGGCAAAGTCCGCCGTGCCGATCATCATGCTCACCGCTAAGGGAGAGACCACGGATAAGATAACCGGTCTTGACATGGGTGCCGACGATTACGTGACCAAACCCTTTGACGTCAAGGAGCTTATCGCCCGCGTCCACGCCGTCATGCGCCGCAGCGACAACGACGGCCCTGCGGAGAAGAAGCTGACCTTCGACAAGCTGATAATAAATCTCGATTCCTACGAGCTGGTGGTGAACGGCGTCAAGGTCGATACGCCGCCGAAAGAGATGGAGCTGCTGTACCACCTCGCGGCGTCCCCCAACCGCGTTTTCACCCGCAACCAGCTCCTTGACGAAGTGTGGGGCTTTGACTATTTCGGCGACTCCCGCACCGTTGACGTACACATAAAGCGCCTGCGCGAAAAGCTTGAAGGCGTCAGCGACAAATGGTGCCTCAAGACCGTCTGGGGCGTAGGCTACAAGTTTGAAGTGACAGAGTAATGAAAAACGTATACCTGCGCAACTTTGTGGCCACGGCGACGCTGGTGTTCATGTGCTTCCTGCTCGTCGCGGTGAGCTTCGTCGGCATCGGCCGCGGCTACATCATAAACGACTACCGCGAGCGCATGGACAATAACGCCTCCGAGGTCGCGAGGACTGCATCCGCCATCGCCGACGGGGATTCGCTCACGAGCTGGAGCCTGAGCATGACGCTCTCTTCTATCTCGCGCACTACCGGCAATCAGGTCTTTATAACCGACGAGACCGGCAAGATCGTCTCCTGCTCCGACCGCGCGCCGATGTGCGAGCATCTCGGCCACCAGATACCTGCCGACGTCATGCAGACCCTCGAGACGACGGGGGAGTACGACCAGATGAGCACGCTCGGCGGCCTGTACGAAAAGAACCGCTACGCTGTGGCGCGGCCGATAAAAACGTCTGGCGACGGGAAAGATATCATCGGCTATGTGTTCATCACGAACGTTGTTGACAACATACTGAAAACCTGGTCGTCCCTGACCGGAATAACCGCGATCGTGACCATCGGCGTTTTCGCCGCGGCGATGATAGTCTCCCTCATGTATTCCAAGCACATGGCAAAGCCGCTGGACGAGATGGCGGCGGCGTCGCGCCGGTTCGCGCGCGGGGACTTCTCGGTGCGCGTGCGCCAGCGTGAGGATCCCACGGATGAGATGGGCGCGCTGATAGATTCGTTCAATAAAATGGCCGATTCGCTGGAAAACGCCGAGGAGCGCCGCAGCGAGTTCATAGCCAATATCTCGCACGAGCTGAGGACGCCGATGACCACGATATCCGGCTTTGCGGAGGGGCTGCTCGACGGTACGATCCCGCCGGAGGACGAGAAAAAATATCTCCGCGCGATAAGCGATGAGACGAAGCGCCTCTCGCGTCTGGTGCGCGATATGCTCGATGTGTCGCAGCTCAGAAACCGCGCCGCCGACCCTACGAAAAGGATCGACTTTGACCTGACGGAGCTTACACTTCAGACGCTGCTGAGCTTCGAGAGCCGCGCGACGAAGAAAAATCTTGACGTTGATCCGCAGCTGCCGGATAATCATATCATGGTGCACGCGGATAAAGACGCCATAACCCAGGTAATATATAACCTGTTGGATAACGCCGTGAAGTTTGCCTCGCCCGGAAGCTGCATCACCGTGCGCATATACAAGGACAACGGCAAGGCCTATGTCTCCGTGCGCGACTACGGCGAGACGATTCCGCCGGACGATCTCCCGTTCATCTTCGACCGTTTCCACAAGTCGGATCGCTCGCGCAGTCTGGATAAGGACGGCGTCGGACTAGGGCTGTATCTGGTGAAATCCATCATCAACAGCCATGATGAGGACATCGCCGTCACGAGCCGCGACGGCATGACGGAGTTCGTGTTCACTCTGGCTCTTGCGAAAAACGAAGTCGGCGAAAAGAAAACAAATCTGTTTTAAGTATAAAAAGAGGTCATTTTTATGGCAAACAATTGGTACAGCAAGGACGACTGGTATTCCCCGCTGCAGAGCGTGCCGACCGTGAACGCGGTGACGCCGAAGGAGAAAAAGAAAAATAAAAAGGTGCGGATAATCGGCGGGATATGCCTGCTGCTCGTGCTGCTGGTGGCCACGTCGCTTATCTTCGCGGAGCGAAGCGGCGGCCAGAGCGGCTTCGGCTCCAGTGTTATTCCCTCCGACGGCGAGAGCGGCGACATGCCGGAGAACTGGCAGGACTTTTTCGACCAGTATTACACCAAGACGACTACCGACGTCGCGGAGATAAACATCCCGCGCGCGAAGCTGCCGATAGACTATGAACTGAAGCTTGAGGAAAAGCCGTCCGGCAGTGAACTGACTCTGGGCGAGCTGTACGAAGAGAACTATAAGTCGGTCGTCGGCATCTCGGCATACACGGACGGCCAGAGCGGCTATAACTGGGGCACCGGCTTCGTGCTCACGGCGGACGGCCTGATCGTGACGAATACGCACGTCATAAACGGCGCGGACAGCGCGACTGTCACCCTGTATGACGACACCGTCCTCAACGCAACCTTGGTCGGCGCCGACTCGATAAGCGACATTGCACTGCTGAAGGTCAAGGGCATCGGGCTCACCCCCGCCGTGATCGGCGACAGCTCAGAGCTTGCCGTTGGCGACGCTGTCGCCGCGATAGGCAACCCGCTGGGCGAGCAGTTCCGCATGACGCTGACAAACGGCGTTATCTCCGCGATAAACCGCGGCGTAAGCTATAACGGCCGCAGTATGACCCTGATGCAGACCAACGCCGCCATAAACGAGGGCAACTCCGGCGGCCCGCTGTACAACATGTACGGTCAGGTGATCGGCATCACGAATATGAAGATGATGTCGTCCTATTCAAGCATCGAGGGCATCGGCTTCGCGATCCCGAGCACAACTATGCGCGACGTCGTGAACGCGCTCGTCAAGGACGGCGAGGTCAGAGGCCGCCCGTCGATCGGAATAACCGTCGGCGCGATACCCGACAACGCGTCGTCGCATTACGATATCCCAGGCGGACTCTATATCTCCGATGTCACCAAGGGCTCGGACGCCGAGACCAAGGGCATTAAGGTCGGCGATATCCTGCTTGAGTGCAACGGGGTCGAGGTCAAGACGACGGACGACGTCGCCGAGATAAAGAGCGGCCTGAGCGTGGGCGACAGCATCCACTTCAAGATCTGGCGCGACGGTGAGACCTTCGAGGTCGATGTCGTGCTGATGGACACGAACGATATTTATAACTGACACAAAATAATAACAAAAAAGGCTTTGACAAACACGTCAAAGCCTTCTTTATGCTTATAAAGTTCAGCCTTTGTAGCCTATGCGATCCGCCAGCGCCTGCTCGATGATAACGACGGCGTCGCGGTGCAGCTTCATGAAGGTGACGGGGCACTCCGTCGTGATCTCGTCGGAGAGGAGCAGTTTCTTCGCCGCGTCGTCCTTGCTGCCACTGATTATGAGCAGCAGCTTGCGGGCCTTCATTATCCCGCCCATGCCCATCGTGACGGCGTAGCGGGGCACATCGTCGCGGCTCGCGAAGAAGCGGGCGTTTGCGTCAATCGTGCTCTCGTCGAGCTTCTCGCGGTGCGCGTCCGCGTGGAGGACGGAGCCCGGCTCGTTGAAGCCGAGATGGCCGTCGGGGCCGACGCCGAGCACCTGTACGTCAACGTCGCTGCGCTCGATGACGGCGTTAAACTCAGCGATGCCCGCGTCCACATCACCGATGCCGCCCGCGACATAGGTGTTCGCCTTGTCGATGTTAATATGGTCAAAGAGATTGCTGTTCATGAAATAACGGTAGCTCTGGTCGTGTTCAGGGGCAAGGCCGATGTACTCGTCAAGATTCACGCTGTGTACGCGGGAGAAGTCCAGCCCCTCCTCGGCACAGCGGCGTGCCAGCTCCTTGTACATCCCGACGGGGCTGGAGCCTGTGGCCAGACCAAGGCAGCAGTCGGGCTTGGCGCGGACGATGCCTTCTATAATATCTGCGGCGGCAGAGCACTGCTCGGAATAATCTCTGGCAATGATGACTTTCATGGTAAACCTCCAAATAGTTATAACAAAAAGCCGCATAACGGCGGCCTTTGTTCCGGTAACATGATTATATGTGCTTTCGGGGCAATAGTCAAGGCGAAAGACTTGCAAAATTGTGCCGCTGCTTGGCATTAATGCCAAAAATTAAGAAAATTTCAGACAATATGTTATTGCGTTTTGTGCAGAGTTGTTGTACAATTGTAAATGTAATGTAATACTTTTCCGGAAATACATGGACAGCAGGGGATGATAAAGATGAAGAAAAGACTCTTATGTTTGCTCCTTATGGTAACATTGCTCGTCGGACTGATGCCGGCGGCTTTTGCCGAAGGAAATATCGTCAGCTACACGGTAAAAAGCGGCGACACGATGCTGACGATCTGCGAGGACGCCGGCCTTGACTATTACTCGTGCCGCTGGTGCATAATGAAGATCAACGGCTTCTACAGCGAGAGCCAGCTCGGGATGATCTATCCGGGGCAGACCATTAAGCTGCCGGCCAGCGTCGAAGTGTCCGCGAAGATAATGAGCGGTGAGCTTAATCCCGACGGCACCGTTCCCGAGGCGAAGCCCGCGGAGACTCCCGCGCCGGCGGAGGATAAGCCCGCGGACAGCGGCTCCGGCGAGGCGAACATCATCAAGCACACCGTCGGCGAGTGGGACACGCTGGTCAAGGTCTGCGGCAGCTATGGGATGAACTTCTACACCGTGAAGTATGCCATAATGAAGCTCAACGCTTTCACCAGTGAGCGCCAGATGGATATCCTGCGCACGGGACAGGTTATAAAGCTGCCCGCAAGCGAAAATGACGCAAAGCTTATTATGAGCGCATCCGCCGCGTCCACTAAGCCTTCGGGCAGCGGCAGCACCGGCGGCACCTCCACCGGCAGCAGCTCGCAGACGGGCGAGAGCATCGCATACTACATAATCCCCTATACCTTCCAGCCCGGTGACACTGTATATAACATCTGCCTGAGCATGGGCGTGGACTTCGAGAAGAATTCCGACCTCATAATGAAGCTGAACTCCATCAAGGATTACCGCAGCATAAGTAACGGCAAGGTGCTTCTGATCCCCAGCCCCAAGGCTCCGGAAAGCGGCAGCTATTATAAGGTTGTTGCACATAAGCTTGTTTCCGGTGAGACGGCGCAGAAAGTTACTGAGAGCTACGGCCTTGAGTATGGTAAGGTCTTGAACATGATGAAGCTTGTGAACGGCAAGGACAGCTTTGACATGATATATGCCGGTACGATACTCTATGTTCCGGTAAGCTGCAAGGCGTAAAATCACATATCACCGGCGCATAGCCGGAAGAACGAAAAAGATAACGGTCACAGCTGAGAGAGCAGCTGTGACCGTTTTTGCGCCCTGCGGCGCACGCATATGAGAAAAGGGGGGAGAAATCATGGGACTTTCCGTAGCCGTGATACGCCTTTTTAGGCTATCAGGAGAGAACATCCAGAAGAACTGGATGACAATGATACCGGAGGCGGCTGTTGAATATGGACATGTGCTGAACCACTGGAATGATGAAGGCATAGACTGACTGCCGTGAGCGCGGTATGAGCGAGCGCTCCGCGCTTGCCGATATCTGGTTACGCGATGGCAGGTATATGCCGCCGCACAGGAAACATTTGTATCAGGGATATTATAGAGCCGCCCGCCTGCATCGACCGCAGGCGGGCGGCTATTAATTTATACGGAAGAGGATAGCAGTTAAGGCATAAAAATATCCGGCCTGTTTGACAGGCCGGATATTTGTTTAATTACTGTGTTTCAGAATCGAACTTACTGCTCGTTCTTTTTCTTATTCTTCTTGACGAAGAACACCACGCCGCCTGCGATGATGACTGCGGAAACTGCCATCAGGCCGATCCACAGACCCATGTTTGCATCGTCTCCGGTCTTGGGCTTCGCGTTCGCGGCCTTGACGGTGAGAGTGCCTTCAACATAGGTGATCTCGTAGTTGCTGGTGACGTCGTTGCCGTTTGCGTCAACGATCTTGACGTTGGAGGCCTTGTTCTTGGAGGAGCCTATCTGAGTCTGGCTGCCGGTAACGGTAGCGGAGATCTTGTGACCCTTCGCAAGGGAACCCTTGACCTCGCAGGTGTTGGCGGTAAGAGCCTTGCCGTCGTAGACCTTCTCGGCGCTCTTCGCGGTGACAGTGAGGGGAGCCTTAGTTATTTCAAGGGTGCCGTCCTGAGTGGAGATCTTGTACTTTGCGGTGACGTCCTTGCCGTTTGCGTCCTTCGCAGTGACCTTGACGATCTTGTTCGCCGTGGTGCCGGCGTTGGTGATGCTGCCGGAGTACTCTACTACGAGAGTATCGCCGCTCTCAAGCTCGCCAGAGATAACGTCGTAGGAGTTCGCGGTAAGCTCGGTGCCGTCGTAGACCTTCTTTGCGGAGGTGGCCTTGATGGAGATTTCAATGACCTTCACGCCGGTGACTTCAAGAGTGCCTTCCTTGATGGTGACATTGTAGTATGCGGTGTAATCTCTGCCCTGCTCATCGGAGATCTTCAGGCTGCCTTCCTTGACGGTGTTCTTGGAGGAACCCGGCTCGGTCTGGGTGCCGGAGAGGGCGAGGGTGAGCTTCTGGCCGGAGACCAGAGAACCGGAGGTGATGCTGTAATCATCGGCCTTGGTGGTAAGTGCGGTCTTATCATAAGCCTTGCTGGCGGAGCCGGTGGTAACGGTGATATCACGCTTGGTGACGCTCAGCTTGCCGTCCGTGAGCTTGACGTTTCCGTAGTTGCCGCTTACATCTTCGCCGGCGGCATTTTTGATGACGTAGCTGTCGACCTTCGCGGTGCCGTCCTTGCCGGGCACGGTTGCCTCGCCGGAAACCTTGGCCTCGACGGTATCAGTGCCGAGCAGACCGGAGACGGTCATGTCGTTGGAAGCGGTAAGAGCGGAGCCGTCGTAGGGCTTGGTGGCGTCCTTCGCGGTGATGACAACCTCGCCGGAGTACTTGCTGACGGTGACTTCTGCGCCGGAGTAGGTGATGTTGTAGTTTGCGGTGACATCGTTGCCGTTTGCGTCAACGATGACTGCGGCGCTCGGAGTGCTGGTGCCGGTGCCGACGTTCACGGGGCCACCGGTGTACTCAACGGACTTGATGGAGTCACCTGTCGCAAGAGAACCGGAGGTAATCTCGTTTTCGGTTGCATTGACGGCGGAACCGGTGTACTCGCTGCTGACGGGCTTTGCGGAAATGGTAATGTCACGCTTTGCAACGGTCAGAGTGCCGTTGTTGACGGTCAGCTCAAGCTGGGCTGCATCGAGAGCGGTACCATTGCCGTCCGCGACCCATGCGTTGCTCAGGATAATTGCTCTTGTACCGGTCTCAGCGTTGTAGTCGCCAAGGGACAGGGTAGGAGTGGTGAGAGTATAGCCGTCAGGAACATCGGGAGTGTAGGTGAGTTCGGGGACTTCTTCACCGTAAGTCATGCTCTTGTCATCTGCGGTAACGGAGGCCTTGACTACGTACTTCGCGGTAATGGTGGCGTCGGCGTAGAGGGTGATGGTGTCGCCCGCTTCGACTGCCATGGTGGCGCCGTTTGCGTACTTGAGAGTCATGCCGACGTAGGTCTCAACGCCATTGTATGCAGCGTAGTCGTTGACAACGGTGTGAGTGTAGACATCGTCATGGAAATCGACAGCGCCGTCCACGGTGCCGCCGACCTTGCCGTTGAGCCAGCCGTCGTTATACTTGACGGTGGGTTTGGTCTCGGTGTCAATCGCCTTGAGATAGATCATGGCGACGTAGCTGCTGCTCTCGTCGTCTGCGGCAAACATGCTGGTGTTCAGCTCGTTGTCACTGTTGGCGAGAGTGCCGCGGGCGATGGTGAGCTTTGCGGAATCCTTGCTCGCGGTGGCGTATCCGACGAGGTTGGTGGATTCAGCATCTGCCTTGGAAGCGGCGCGGACATACAGCCCGGAGACGTAGTAGCCTTCCGGAGGAGTTATCGTGTAGTCGCCGTTAAGGAACTCGCCGAGAGTGGATTTGCCGGAGGCATCAGCGCCGGAGAAGCCGGCCTTGACGCCGAAATCGCCGTCCTGCTTTACAGCGCCGTCGTCGCCGTAGACATATACGCTGGTATCCAGCTGTACATTGTCCCACTTGGAGTCAACGCGGTCAGCGCTTGCGCTGGCGGGCATTGCACCTGCGAACTGAACTGCGAACAGGCAGACCAGAACCAGACTGAACAGTACTTTAACTGTCTTCTTCATAAAAATCACCTCAAAAAGTTTTTGCTGAATTGAAACTGTTACAACTTTGCTACATCGCTTTGAAGAACACTGAAAGGTTACAAAATGATGTAACTATTTTTAACCATACTGTAACTTACTACGATTGCATTATATCTAAATTATATTAGAATTGCAAGGGGTATTTACATAATATTTCTTAAGGAACGGACTTCTTATGTTTTTTAAGAATTAAAATGTGAAATTTACATTTTGTAACTTCACTGTATAACTTTGTCAATTTACGGGAGTGAGCTTGCCCTGAATTACAAAGCGCGCGTTGTAGAATTCGTAGGTGCAGGTCGAAAGGGTGATAACGCGGTCGTCTACCGAGACGTCAACGTTCGTCGAGACGAGAGACTGCACGCGCCAGTCGTCAAGATTGCGGGCGAAATCCGCCTCGGATTCGAAGAACATCTTGTAGGTGTCGGATTCGGCGTCGGTGGTGTAGGCGCTGAATATCTCGATCTTGTAGTTCTGGGTCGGAGTGTTGAGGTACATGACGGGGTGCTCGTTGTAATATTCCTGATCCTTATAATTGCGTATCGAGGCGAGCATCGAGCCGTCGTTCATGTTGTGCCCGTAGAGAACGGTGTTCTTGCCGGAAAAGTCGCCGTAGCAGGTGCAGTCGAGGAAGAGCGAGCCGGAGGCGTTATACTGCCCGTCGATGAACCGGTGCAGATAATAGAAGTTGTCCTCCGCCTGCACAACGGGGTAGTTAATAACGGTGTTCTCCGAATACAGCCAGCCGACAACATCCTGACACTGGTTGAGCAGTGCGTCAAAATCGACGTCAACGGGCGAGCTTTCGGTTATCTGATTGCCGTCGCTGTTGTCCTTGTCTTTATTCTTGTCGCTTTTCGGCGAAACGTAATCGCTGCTTATCTTGTTATATGTATCCTCTGCAACCTTGTATTCATGCAGCGTTGATATCAGTTTATATCCGCTGTACACGAATATCGAGAGGAATATAACGCAGAGAACAATAAGCGCTATTTTTACAGGCTTCTTCAAATGGTCAGACCTCCTGTCTGTTAAGGGTAGATATAGTATACGACAAATTCACGGAAAATGGAAGAGGTGCGGCGATACTTTACAGTCTAATAATATCTTAAAACTTTTTAAGAATCTCTCTTCCCATTCAATTATACCATACTGCCTCTAAAATACAAAAAGCTCAGGGGGAGAACCCTGAGCTTTTTTGTATAGGTGAAAGAGGACAAAATGAAAAAGTTTCTTGCGAGTATTAAGATACAGGAAAGATGTTTCGTAGATAAGCAGAAAGTTGTTTCAAAATTGTAAAATCAGAAAATATTTTTTCGGAAATACGCTCGTAATTGAGCTGTGGCTATATTATAATAGAAAAAACGTTTGAAAAAGTGCCCGCGCAACCGCCGGTTGACAGATTTGACGGTGCGCTTTCTTGTCCGCAACAGCGAAATTTATTATACTCGGCTCGTAAAAAACAGGGGAGCGTCCCCCGATGGAGGTAGCAATATGATTCTGGCAGACAAGATAATAGACCTGCGCAAGAAAGCGGGATGGTCGCAGGAGGAGCTGGCGCAGCAGCTTGGCGTTTCGCGGCAGTCGGTCTCAAAATGGGAGGGTGCGCAGTCCATACCCGATATTGATAAGATATTGCAGATGAGCCGCATTTTCGGCGTGAGCACGGATTACCTGCTCAAGGATGAGATAGAGCTTCCCGCGGAGGAGCCCGCGGCGGCGGACAGCACGCCGGCGCTGCGCCGCGTGAGCATGGAGGAGGCATCACGGTATCTCGCGCTGAGCCGCGAGACCGCGCCGAAGCTGGCGCTTGCGACATTCCTCTGCGTAATCTCGCCCGTGTGTCTGATATTTCTGGCCGGGTTGAGCAGCGGCGGGTTCGTCCCGATCACGGAAACGGCTGCGGCGGGCATCGGCCTGTGCGTGCTGATGATACTTGTGGCGATTGGGGTCACATTATTTATAACCAGCGCCGCGAAGGTGAAGGACTTCGAGTTCATCGGGAACGAGCCGTTCGAGACCGAGTACGGTGTGAGCGGCATGGTGCGCGAGCGGGAGCGGGAATTCCGCGAGAAGAATTCCCGCCTGACCGTTGTCGGCACTGTACTCTGCATCCTCTCCGTGCTGCCGCTGTTCGCGGTGCTCAGCGTGATGCCCGCGGCGGACGACGTCGTCTATATCGCCGCAGTCTGTGTGCTGCTGTTCATGGTGGGGCTTGGCTGCATAGCCTTCGTGTATTCGGGAACATATCACGGCGCGATGGAAAAGCTGCTGGAGGAGGGCGATTACAGCCGTGACAATAAGGGGCGCAGAAAGGTCATCGGCACGATCAGCGCCGTGTATTGGCTCATAGTGACGGCAGTGTTCCTCGTGATGATGTTCAGCCCCAGTTCGCCGATGCTGCCGAACGAGACATGGATCATATGGGCGGTCGGCGGAGTGCTGTACGCGGCGGTGATGGCCGTCGTGCGCCTCCTTACCGATCGGAAATAAGAAGCAGAATATAAAAACCCCTGTAGCCGCTGAAGAGCGCGGATGCAGGGGTGCTTTATTATAATAAGTAGAACTGTGCAGCGTCTCAATCCAGATGCAGCTTGCGGCGGAGATTTACGGTCTCGGCGGCGCAGACGTCGCGGAAGGTGGTGACGAGCTTTGACACGTACGGCTTATTCTTCCACGCGATGCTTATCGTGAACGGCTCGCCCATCGGCACAGCGGTCAGGCGCCTGCGCTTCTCCTCCGGCAGTGTCGTGGCCAGCACGTCGGGGCTGAAGCACGCGCCCATGCCGTCGGCGCACAGCTCCAGCAGCGTCTGGATATTGCCGCAGCGGAATATGATCGGCGGCTGGATGTTCGCCTTTTCAAGCAGCGTCTGGCTCATTCGCCCGATGATATCCGCCGGCTGACCCAGCAGGAAAGGACAGTCGGCCAGCAGACGCAGATCGCGCGTATGCACAAAGGCATCCAGCTTGAACGGGTTTATCAGTCCCCCGCACAGATACAGCATCGTCTGCGCATGGTAGAGCTCCTTGTAGCTCAGCTCCGGAACGTCGCTCATCACGCGGCCGATGACAACATCCAGCTCATCTTCGATGAGCATGTTCACCATCTCTTCGTTGCTGCGCTCCTTGACGCGCACCTGCACCTTCGGATACAGCTTGTTGAACGCGGGGATGATGCGCGGCAGCAGCACGCGGCCTCGCGTATACGCAATGCCGAGACGCAGCAGGCCGCCCTGACCGGAATTGATGTCGCGGAACTCGTCCTCCATCGAGGCGCTGAGCCGCTGATAGCTCTGACAGTAGCGGTAAAAAACACGCCCCTCGTAGGTCAGCTCGAATTTCGGGCGGCGCTGAAACAGCTGACATTTCAGCTCTTTTTCGAGCGCGGCCATGTGCGCGCTGAGCGTCTGCTGCGTTATGTGCAGTTCCTCGGCGGCGCGGGTGATGCTTTTTTGATCGGCGACAACTATATAATATTTCATCGGGAGCAGATTCACGGCACTTCCTCCTCACAGTAATTATACTGTATACTACCACAAGTTTCGACAGTTTGCAATCTGGTTAAGTGCGACTTATATTTTTTTAAAACCAAAGTCAAATACAATGAGTAAAAATCGAAACAGTAGGTATAGCTAATGTTCAAGTATAAGACCGCGTATTTCTGCGCAAACGCAAAATTGTCCACGCAGGTCGCAACGCCCGTCGTAAACGGCTGCCTGACGCTGGGGCTGCTGATCGATCTTGCATCGGAACGGATTGAAGATGTGTCCGTTTCGCTGAATTCTGATTTAGCGAGATGCATAGTCAAGGAATATTTCGTCGGAAAGCGTGTTGTTAAAGATTCGGCACAGATAATCGAAGAGATAAATATGCGCCATCGCGGCAACGCCGTAAAGGCAATAATCAAGGCATACACCGATATTCAGCAGAATTACATCAGTTATGCCCATACATATTCCGACGGTAGAACCTGCTCGGAACCTGACTGAAAGCGGAAAAAATGCAGTATCGGCGGCGTATGAACCGGCTGTTAAAAAAAAGATATGGCCAGAATTCACAACAATTTTTTGTTGATTTAGCGATATTTACAGTAAAAACAAAAGGTGATATATAATTTATATAACCTGAACAAAGTGAATATCCGGTTGATTTGATGTCTGCCGCTTATCCCAAAAGCGGGGCTCGACATAGAATGCCAACTGCACTTCCGATATGCTGTATTTATTGTTCTGTATGCACAGCGCTTCGGAGGCGTAGTTGGTTTTGTTTTTCCCCGAGGGGTACAAATAAACCGGATGCGCACTTCTTCAATATTCAGGACAAGCACATTTTTAAGGAGAGAGAAAAAGAGATGCAAAAGAAACGTCTGATCACTGCAGCGATCCTGACTATCCTTTGTGCGGTGCTCGCATTTGTACCGATGAGCGGCCTTGACCCTGCCGGCAAGGGCGTTCTTCTGGTGTTCCTGTGGGCTATCCTCATGTGGATCGTCAGACCCATCCCCGAATACCTCGTCGGCGTACTCGCCGCCGCCATCCTCGCAATATTCTTCGGCCAGAAGGCAAACGTCGTCTCCGGCTTTGCGACCTCCGGCTGGTGGCTGTGTCTGTGGGCCGGCTTCATCGGCTCCGTCATCAAGTTCTCCGGTCTCGGCGAACGCGTCGCATACTGGATACTTGTCAAGCTCACCAAGAGCGAGCTGAGCGCAAACTACGCGACCAGCCTTGCAAACACCGTTCTGTCCCTGATGATCCCCTCCAACACCGCACGCGGCGCCGTCATGAGCCCCATCTGCGACAACATCTGCGAGGGCATGGGCTACAAGCGCGGAGAACATAAGGGCGACGCCGCCATCATGCTCTCCAACCTCTACACCAACACCACCAACACCTGGCTGTTCTACACCGCAGTCGGCGCAAACGCCATCGGTATGGCACTCGTTGAGGAAATGACCGGACAGTCCATCTCCTGGACGGGCTGGCTCAAGGCCACCTGCATCCCCGCCGGAATCATCGTCTTGCTCATCCCCCTCATCACAAACTTCCTCTTCGGCACCCGCAAGGGCGAGAAGCGCAGCATCGACATCGAGTTTGCAAAGAAGAAGCTCGAAGAGATGGGCCCCCTGACCGTCAAGGAAAAGAAGGCCGCTATCTACTTCGCCCTGACTCTGCTTGCGTTCTGCACCAACGGCATCCACCATGTCGCTCCCGACTACGTCGTTTTTGTCACCATCTTCCTGATGCTCTGCCCCGGCATCGGCGTCTGCTCCTTCAAGGATGTCGGCCCGAACTTTGCCTGGCCTGCATTCATCCAGCTCGGCTTCGCGATGTCCCTGGCTTCCTGCGTCAATAAGACCGGCGGCTTCCAGTGGCTCGTTGATGCCATGTTTACCACCAACCCTGCTTTCTCCGCAATGGATCCCACTCTGTTCATCACGATCTGGCTCGCGTTCGTTGTTGTCAGCCACATCATCTTCGCCGGCATGAACGCTATGGAAGCCGTTCTGGTTCCCGTCAGCATGACGATGGCCGCGGCTCTTGGCTTCGACGTTTACACCATGGGTCTGCTGACCGTTATGGCCATCGCCCCGAGTGCAAACTTCCTGCCCTTCAACAGCGCTCCGAACCTCATCTACGCTTCCACCGACAGATTCTCCACGGCTCAGCAGCTCAAGGGCGCAATAGTCATAGCGGTGCTCGTCATCATCGGCTTTGTGTTCCTCGTGAACGTCTGGTTCCCCGTGATCGGTATTCTTTGATAAGCACTGAACGCAGGGAGGGATCGATATAAAAAAGAAGATATGTCTGTTACTGGGTCCCGCTCTCTTCCTGCTCGCATTTATTCCTTACGCCGGGCTGGATCTCAAGATCCGCCTGGCGCTGGGAACGGTGCTCTGGATGGGAGTATGGTGGGTTACCCTTCCGGTACCGGCAGCAATAACCGCATTCCTGCCCGTAGCGATAAATGCCATTTTCTCACTCACCGATATGCAGAGCGTAATAAGCTGCTATTCGGCGGAGCTGGTTTTCCTTCTGGCGGGTTCTGATATCATAAGCATGGCATGGGAGGCCACAGGCGTTGACCAGCGCATAGCGGCGCGCTCGCTCGCCCTTGTCGGCACCTCTGTCAAGCAGCAGATCCTTGTCTGGTTCATCATCGCAACGCTGCTCTCGTCCGTCCTGCCAAATACGGTCGTGGCGGCGGTGATGTGCTCCATAGCAATGTCCATGCTCAAGGCGGTAGGAGAGGGCGACGTCAAAAACAGCAAGAGCGCCTCGCTTATCCTGCTTGCCATCGTCTACGGCGCGAATAACGGCGGTATGCTGACCCCGCTCGGCGGAGCGATGAATCTCGTAACGGTGTCCTACATTGAGGGCTTCACCGGCACCGAGTTCCTCTATTCCGACTGGGTGGTGCGTATGCTCCCGTTCACCTTGCTTGCGACCGCGGTCACTGCGCTGTTCCTTGTCGGCGGAGACTGCGGCAAAAAGCATTTTGACTGCTCGAGAGAGCATTTCCGTGAGCTGTGCCGCAGCTTCCCGAAGCTCGACCGCGCGGGCAAAGCGTCGATGGTGATCTTTTTCGCCGCGGCGATACTTGCATTTACGCGTGGGCTTTATCAGCAGCTGCTACCCGCTCTCAAGCCCGGCTACATTTTTCTCATCGGCGGTCTGCTGATGTTCTTCCTCAAGGATGAGCATGGCGAAGCGGTCGTCACCTGGGAGAAGGCCGAGAAAAATCTGATGTGGGGTCTGTTCTTCCTCTTCTCCGGCGGCACGGCGCTCGGCGCGCTCGTCAACGGCAGCGGAGCGGCGGATACCCTCGCAGAGATCATCTCCGGAATCAATTTCCACAGCGAATTCACCCTTATCATAGCGATAGTCACCCTTAACGTTATCCTGTCGGACGTCGTCAACAACACGGCCTGCGCCGCGGTTACGATTCCGATAGTCATCAGCATTGCACAGGGACTCGGCCTGCCCGTGATCCCCTACCTCTGGATAGCCACCGTATCCTACAACCTGTCCTTCACCCTGCCCACCTCCATCCGTTCCATCCCCGTGGGCTACGGGCTCGACACACGGTTCATGTTCCGCAAAGGCGTTGTTGTCACCGGATGCATGATCCTGCTTGTCAGCGTGATGGGCTGGCTCTTCGTGCGGTACTGGCCGGCATTCACGGCTCTGTGATCCAATTATAAATACAGCATCAGCTGTGCATATACCGGTCTTAACGGCATCCCCGTAAGGCAGAAAGCGTATGCAGCCGGCGAGTGGGCGTGACCATTTCATCTCCTGTTGCGCCCCTGCCGGCTTTATATTTTATAGAATTGAGGTTTTGACCATGAGAGTTAAAAAGCTTGAAAACAGCGGCCCTAAGCTTATGCAGGGCAACGAAGCATGTGCAGCCGGCGCTCTGGCGGCCGACTGTCGGTTCATGGCCGGTTATCCTATAACCCCGGCCACTGAGATCCCCGAATACCTCTCCAGTAAGATGTTTGAAGCCGGCGGCGTATTCATGCAGATGGAAGACGAGCTCGCATCCATCAATGCCGTCATCGGCGCAAGCTGGGGCGGTGCGCGCGCAATGACCGCCACCTCCGGCCCGGGCTACTCCCTGATGATCGAAGGCATCGGCTACGCTGCCGAGACCGAGACCCCGCTCGTCGTTGTCAACGTCATGCGCGGCGGCCCTGCGACCGGCCAGCCCACCTGCACCTCGCAGGACGCGATCATGCAGACCCGCTACGGCGGACACGGCGACTACGAGATAATCGCCCTCACCCCGTCCTCCGTTCAGGAAGCCTTTGACTTCACCGTCCGCGCCTTCAACCTCGCAGAGAAGTACAGAGTACCCGTGTTCGTGCTGTCCGATGAGACCGTCGGCCACACCCGCGAGAAGCTCGTCATCCCCGAGACCGTTGAGATATTCGACGACAAGTACGAAGGCAAGTGCGACGCCATCTACAGACCCGACGAAAACGGCATCCCCGCAAGAGTCCGCTTCTTTGAGGGACAGCATGTTCTCGTTGACGGCCAGCTCCACGACGAGCGCGGCATCCGTGCCGGTACCGATCCCGCGGTATGTTCCGCAGCCATCCACCACTACTGCGACAAGATACTCCGCAACATCGACGATATCACCTCCGTCGAGGAATTCTTCCTTGAGGACGCCGAGACCGTTCTCGTTGCCTACGGCTCCGTCAGCCGCAGCGCGCTCTCCGCGGTTCGCCGTGCACGCGGCGAAGGCCGCAAGGTCGGCATGCTGAAGCTTAATACCGTATGGCCTGTCCCCGAAAAGCAGATCCGCGCCGCATGCGAAAAGGCAAAGCGCGTCATCGTTCCCGAAATGAACGTCGGCGAATACAAGCGCGAGGTGCAGCGCATAGCGGGTTACGACAAGGTCGAGGGCTTCAACTCCATCGGCGGCGCGTTCCCCGCTCCGAAAGCAATTTACGAAAAGATCGTTGAGGTGAAGTAATATGAACAGTATCGCAGAGAAATACATCCGTAAGGAGACCCTTCCTTTCATATTCTGCCCCGGCTGCGGCCACGGCATAGTCGTCAACGCCTTCCTGCGCGTCCTTGACAAGCTGAACATCGGCGAGAACGAAATGGGTCTTGTCAGCGGCATCGGCTGCTCCTCCTGGGCTCCCGTATATATCGACATGGACTGCCTGCACACCCTGCACGGCCGCGCTCTTGCTCAGGCCGAGGGTCTGAAGGCCGTCAACCCCGACAAGAAGGTTGTTGTCTTCTCCGGCGACGGCGACTGCGCCGGTATCGGCGGCAACCACCTCATCCACGCTGCGAAGCGCAACGTTGACATCACCGTTATCATGATGAGCAACTACATCTACGGCATGACCGGCGGCCAGCGCGCCCCTACCACTCCCTACGGCGCCATCACCAAGACCTCTCCTCTCGGCAACGAGGAGCACCCCTTCGACATGTACAAGCTCGTCACCGGCGCAGGCGCTACCTACTACGCCAGAGCCAGCGTCACTCATCCCATCCAGCTCGAGAAGGCCATAGAAGAGGGCATCAAGCACAAGGGCTTCTCCTTCATCGAGGTTCTCTCCCCCTGCCCGACCACCGCAGGCAGAAACATATTCAGCTTCAAGACCCCGACCGAAATGTACGACTGGTACGAGCAGCAGGTCGCCGTTCTCAAGCCCGGCCAGACCGAGGCTCCCGACGGCAAGATCGGTCTCGGCATTCTCTACGTCGATGACACCAAGGAAGAGCTGTGCGACGTTCAGGCAGAAAAGAAGGAGGAAGCGAAGAAATGAAGATCACAATAGATTCCGCATGGTGCAAGGGCTGCGCCCTCTGCGTCAGAGCCTGCAAGAAGGGCGTGCTTGAGATCGGCCATGAGCGCAGCCGCGGCGGCTACCTCATGCCCTACGCCAAAAACCCCGAAGCCTGCATCGGCTGCCGGATGTGCGAGCGCACCTGTCCGGATGTCTGCATCAGCGTCACCAAGGAATAAGGAGGAGATCAGCTATGCGTAAAGATTTCAGATTCGGCGGCTCCGGCGGACAGGGCGTTATCTCCCTTGCCGTGCTGCTTGCAAACGCCTACGGCGTACAGAATAATTATGAGGTCGCACAGACCCAGAGCTACGGCCCCGCGGCTCGCGGCGGCGCGTGCAAGGCGGAGCTTGTAGTCTCCGATGAGAGAATTGACTACGTCAAGGCCGACGTGCTCGACTGCTTCGTGGCCTTCAACAAGCCCAGCTTTGATAAGTTCAAGGGCGATATCAACCCCAACACCCGCGTTTTCGTTGACAGCACCTTCGTTCCCGAGGATGATGTCAAGGACTGCGGTGCGAAGGAGATATACATGTTCCCCGCCACCCAGTACGCCGAGGAGAATTTCCGCGTCGTCTGCACCAACATCGTCATGATGGGCTTCTTCGTGGCCAAGAACCCCGAGCTCACCAAGGAAAACGCGCTCGAAGCCATCAAAGAGGTTATGAACCCCAAGGTCGTCGATCTCAACCTGAAGGCCTTTATGTTCGGTTACGAAAAGGGTCTCAACGGCTGAACGGAGTTTGATCAATGGAAAGAGTAGCAGCTTCCCTTAAAAGCAAGATAATGTCCGCCGAAGAGGCCGCGCAGCTCCTCAAGAGCGGCATGTCCATCGGCCTCAGCGGCTTCACCAGCGTCGGCTATCCGAAGGCCGTGCCCAGCGCGCTCGCCGCGTCCGGGCACGCCAAGGATCTGACCATTCTGGTCGGCGCCGCGGTCGGTGACGACTGCGACGGCGCGCTCGTCCGCGCGGGATGCGTGAAAAAGCGCTTCGGCCACCAGACCAACAAGGATCTGCGCACCGCGATCAATAACGGCAGCGTATCCTTCAGCGACATTCACATTTCGCACTTCCCGATGAATCTCAACCAGCAGACCCTTCAGGGCGTTGATGTTGCGATCGTCGAGTGCGTCGCCATCACCGAGGACGGCCTGTACCTCTGCGCCTCCGCGGGCAGTACCGACGCCGCCGTGCACAACGCGCGTTTCGTCATCGCCGAGGTCAACACCTCCGTCCCTATGGGACTTATGGGCATGCACGACATCTTCGAGGTCGGCATCCCGCCCCACGCCCGCATCATAAACATCACCGACCCGCGCGACCGCATTGGCACACCCTACGTGCCCTGCCCGCCGGAGAAGATCGCGGCCATTGTAATGACCGATAAGCTTGCCCCGCCCCAGAAGTTCAAGCCCGTCACTCCCGCGACGCAGAAGGTCGGCGAAAACGTCGTAAAGTTCCTCAAGGACGAGATCGCCGCCGGACGGCTCCCCGCCGATCCCGGCCCGATACAGTCCGGCGTCGGCTCCGTCGGCAACGCTGTTCTGAGCGTTCTGTCTGCATCCGGCTTCAAGGGACTCACGATGTACACCGAGGTCATGCAGGACGCGGCCTTCTCGCTCATCGACCAGGGCGTTATTGACTTTGTCTCCGCAAGCTCCATCGCGCTTGCCGCCGACAGCCGCGAACGCTTCTTCAAGAATATCGACCAGTACCGCGACAAGATGGTCATCCGCCCGCAGGAGATATCCAACCATCCGGAGGTCATCCGCCGTCTCGGCATCATCGCGCTGAACACGCCCGTCGAGGTCGATATCTACGGCAACGTAAACTCCACGCACCAGATGGGCAGCAAGATGCTCAACGGCATCGGCGGCAGCGGCGACTTCGCCCGCAACGCCCGCATCAGCATCTTCGCCACCGAATCCACCGCAAAAGACGGCTTGATATCCTGCATCGTGCCCATGGTTTCCCACGTTGACCAGACAGAGCACGATGTGGCCGTCATTATAACCGAGCAGGGTATTGCCGACCTGCGCTGGAAGACTCCGAAGGAGCGCGCCGAGCTGCTTATCGAGAACTGCGCTCATCCAGATTACCGCCCGATGCTGCGCGAGTATTACGAGCACGCTCTGGCGACTTCCGCAGGCAAGCACACCCCGCACGATCTCACCAAAGCGCTTTCCTGGCACCAGCGTTATCTTGAAACCGGCACAATGAAAGAATAAAAAATTAAAAAGGAGAGAGAAAACATGAGCGATAATGTTGTACTTTATTGCGAAAACCTTCCTACCGAGGGTATGGAGACCCTCATTGCAGAGCTTTGCCCGCCTGAGCTCGACCTGCGCTTCCTCTACCCTGTCAAGAACGGCAAGAAGGGCGACTTCGAGGATGCGGATTACATTCTCGCCTCCATCCATAAGATCGGCAAGGACGAGATGGACAGAGCAAAGAACCTGAAGCTCATCCATGTCCCCGCAACCGGTTACAACCATGTTGACCTCGAGTATGCAAAGCAGAAGGGCATCCCCGTCTGCAACTCCAACGGCGAGAACGCCACCACCACCGCAGAGTTCACCATCGCACTGATGCTGGCCTGCATGCGCCGCCTCTCCATGATCGACCGCCGCTGCAAGCAGGGCGAGTGGCACAGCTGGACCTGGCGTCACGACTCCTACGAGCTGCGCGACAAGGTCATCGGCGTCGTCGGCGGCGGCAATATCGGCCGCATGGTTCTCCAGCGCCTTCAGGGCTGGGAGTGCAAGGACTTCCTGTACTACGATCCGTACCCGATGCCCAAGGAGCTTGAAGAGAAGCTGCACTGCAGACGCGTTGATCTCGAGACTCTGCTGCGCGAGTCCGACGTCGTCTCCCTGCACTGCCCGCTGACCAAGGATACCCGCGGTCTTATCGGCGAGGAGCAGTTCAACATAATGAAGCCCAACGCCATCATCGTCAATGAGGCGCGCGGCGCTGTCATCGATGACAAGGCTCTGGTCAAGGCTCTCGAAGAGGGCAAGATTTGGGGTGCCGCGATTGACACCTGGGAGAAGGAGCCTCTCGATCCCAACGACCCGCTGGTCAAGATGGAGAAGGTCATCACTACCTCTCACCTCGGCGCTGCAACCCGCGAGACCGTCGTCCGCTGCTTCGGCGTAGGATATGACAATATCATGCGCATGAGACGCGGCGAAGAGCTGCGCAACCGCATCGTCTGATACGGCAATAAAAGTGCGGAGGAATTCCCTCCGCGCTTTCATCTGGAATATTTGGAACGCCAAAGCGTCCGCTGTTTTCAGCGGACGCTTTGGCGTTTATTTCGATTTAGTCAGCAGACACACGGATTCATTTTGTGTATCATTGTCCAAACTTAGGTGCCGTCAAGATTTATGCGCAAATTTA
>ERZ825670.1701-NODE-1701-length-23032-cov-3.756322_pt1 | contig 23032 bp, 18 predicted proteins | sample MGYA00519929_ERZ825670 | MGnify/ENA primary metagenome ERZ825670 (study PRJEB31778, sample SAMEA3449207) | human gut metagenome | biome: human gut; feature: human-associated habitat; material: faeces | place: United Kingdom | collected 2010/2012 ...
GCAGTGCATCCAATATCAGGGATTTGGAGAAGGCAGTCATCAATCTGGCACAGTTTCACAAAGCCGGCAGGGAACTCTATGAGGATGAGGGAAGCCGTGAATATGATAAAATGCCGGGCAATCTCGACAGAAAATTGAGAGAGCTGCGTAGAATCCACAATTTTATTGGCAAGAGAAATAAAAAGAATGATTTTGAGATCCAGTATATAAGGGCGTTTGATTATTTTTATGGGCAGGCAGACAGATGTCTCAAACTGTTTGAGGAGAACTTCAAATGCAACAAAAAGTGGATAGGATATTGTCACGGATCTTATAACTATCACAGTGTGATGTTTTGTGACGGATACATAGCAACAACCAATTTTGACAGATTCCATGTGGGATATCAGCTTGTTGATCTTTACCAATTTATGAGAAAGGCGATGGAGAAGAACAGGTACGACATAGAGATGGCGCGGGATATATTGAGTGCGTACAGCCAGATAAGGCATCTGGATAAGGAAGACTATGAATTTATATACCTTATGTACAGTTTTCCTGAGAAGTTCTGGAAGATAAGCAACCGCTATATGAACAGCCGAAAGAGCTATATATCCCCGGTTTTGATGGAAAAACTCCAAAAGGTTATCGAAGATGACCAAGAAAAGCTCAAAATTTTGAGTGAAATTAACGATACCTATGGACTTCACAAGCTGACAAATTAAGAGTATAATGTTGGGGCGTGGATAATAATTGAGTTAGACACGTGATACTGAATTGTGATGTATTTTACAGATGGTTTTTTCGTGTGTGTTTTCCATTTGTAGGATGCTCTATGGGTAACATAAAGCAATAGATTTCACAGGAGGCAAAATGATGAGTGATTATAATTACAAGGACGTGTATGAGCAGTGGGTGAACAATCCTTTATTTGGTCAGGAAACAAAGGATGAGCTCTTAGCGATCAAGGACGACGAGAAAGAGATAGAAGAAAGATTCTATTGTGATCTTGTATTTGGAACAGCCGGACTTCGAGGCATCATCGGAGCTGGTACTAACAGAATGAACATATATGTAGTGCGTAAGGCTACACAGGGACTTGCAAACTACATCATCAAGGCGGGCAAGCAGGACAAAGGTGTGGCAATAGCTTATGATTCAAGAAGAATGTCACCTGAGTTCTCTATGGAGGCAGCGCTCTGCCTGGCAGCAAATGGCATAAAGGCTTACAGATTTGAGTCACTCAGACCAACACCTGAGCTTTCATTTGCAGTTAGATATCTGGACTGTGTAGCTGGTATCAATGTAACAGCATCACACAACCCACCAGAGTATAATGGATATAAGGTATACTGGGAGGATGGCGCACAGATCACACCACCTCATGACCAGGGAATCATGGCCGAGGTAAAGGCCATCACAGATTTCGCAGATACAAAGACTATGGACATGGTAGAGGCAAAGAAGAAGGGGCTCCTTGTAACTATCGGTTCAGAGGTTGATGACGCATACATGGGCGAGCTCAAGAAGCTCATCCTTAATCAGGATGCAATTGACAAGTATGGCAAGGATCTCAAGATCGTGTACACACCACTTCACGGAACAGGTAATATTCCTGTAAGAAGAATCCTCAAGGAGATCGGTTTCGAGAATGTATATGTGGTACCAGAGCAGGAGCTTCCGGATGGAGAGTTCCCAACTGTTGAGTATCCAAACCCAGAGGCAAAGGAAGCATTTACACTTGCACTCAAGCTGGCAAAGGAGGTCGATGCAGATCTCGTTCTTGCAACAGACCCAGATGCCGACAGACTCGGATGCTACGCAAAGGATTCCAAGACAGGTGAGTACAAGGTGTTCACAGGAAATATGTCAGGAAGCTTACTCTGCGAGTATGAGGTAAGCCAGATGAAGGAGAAGAATGGCAGCCTTCCAGCAGACGGAGCAATCATCAAGACTATCGTTACTACCAACATGGTAGATGCTATAGCAAAGTATTATGGAACAGATCTCATCGAGTGTTTCACAGGTTTCAAGAACATCGGACGTGAGATCCTCAGATTTGAGCAGACAGGCAAGGGAACATACCTCTTTGGATTTGAGGAGAGCTACGGATGCCTGATCGGAACACATGCAAGAGACAAGGACGCAGTTGTTGCAACTATGGCTCTCTGCGAGGCAGCAGCTTACTACAGAGGTCAGGGCAAGACTCTTTGGGATGCGATGATGGATATGTACGAGAAGTACGGATATTATGTTGACGACATCAAGACCGTGACACTCAAGGGTGTTGAGGGATCAAAGAAGATCGGACACATCATGAATATCCTTCGTGCAAATGTACCTGAGCAGGTTGCAGGCTACAAGACAAAGGTTGTTCGCGACTATCGTCTTGAGTATATAAGAAACATCGAGACAGGTGAGGTCAAGCCTACCGGTTTCCCGAATGCAAACGTACTCTACTACGAGCTTGAGAACGATGCATGGCTTGCAGTAAGACCTTCAGGAACTGAGCCAAAGATCAAATTCTACTACGGAATCAAGGGTTCATCATACGATGAGGCACAGAAGGAGTCAGCAGCATTTGGTGACAAGGTCATGGATCTCATTTATGACATACTTGAGAAGTAAGCAGAAGTAATCACAGATACAGGCAATATGGAACATATTTAGAGAAGTTCACAATGCAGAACAGACATGCAGATCCACATAAAAGGATCTGCATGTTTTTTTTAATCTGAGAGACTCATAGACTAATAAATGTTACAGATAATTAATTGTACACTTTGAGAAAATGTTAGTAACATGGTCTTTAAAGAAAATGAGAAAATGAGCAATAATGTCTTTATTGACGAGATGAAGAGGAGAAAAAATTTATATGAAAACAAAAACAGGGGTAGTGAACAAATTGAAATCCAACAGGGCATTCTGGATAATCTGTGTGTTGTTTCTGGCAATCCAGTATTTTTTGTGTATTCATTACGGGATGAAGAGGGATTACCTGTTCTGTGATGAGGTATACAGTTACGGACTTGCAAACAGCAATGAGTACACATTTCTTCATCCGGGAGAGAATGATGAACCGCTTGACAATTGGGTGAGTGGAAGTTATTTCTCAGATTATATGAATTATTGCGATGAGGCATTTAATTATAAAGCGGCTTACGTGAACCAGGAGAGGGATGTTCATCCACCTCTTTACTATATGCTGCTCCATACAGTGTGCAGATTTTTCAAGGAAGCTGGATACTCGGCAATTCCGGGAATAGTACTAAATCTTATAATTCTTGCATTTGTGGATATAGTTCTCATGTATGTGGCGGCAAATCTTCTAGAAAGCAGGTGGCGCGGACTTGCGGCAACCGTTTTGTGGGGAATATCTTCAGTCGGCATCAGCAATTGCATGCTCATAAGAATGTATCTTCTACAGACATTTGAGGTCCTACTGTTTGTGGCGGCACACATATATATATTGAAGCACAAGAAAAAGATGACGGTGCCTTACTTTATAATGCTGGCATTTACAGTGTTCCTGGGCGGACTTACCCACTATTATTTTTACTTTTTCGTGGCTGGACTTGGACTTTGCGTATGTATCTATCTCCTGTCAGTAAAGAGAGTTAAGGAAATGTTTGCATATGGATTCAGTCTTGTGGCAGGGCTTGTGTGTGCCATAGCGGTATTTCCGGCAACAATCGCACATATATTTGGATACAGGGGTGACTATGCAACAAAGAATCTTACAGGATTTTCAACCAGAAAATTCATATCATACATAGGTTATGTAAATAAGGCATATTTTGCCGGACTGCTTCCTGTTATTCTGCTTATCGTTATAGCGCTCATAATTGTGTACATAGTTTCAAAGTTTGTTATAATACATATAAGTCTGAAGAGAGAAGAACACTCGATAAAGTATTCTGTAGATGTAAACAGGATTGATGTGAATGGAAAATACACAGGAACATTGTCCGCAAATGCGTTGTTATTTGCAGCGGTGGTGATAGCAGATGCCATTCTAGCATTTGTGGGAATACAAGGATCTGAGCTTGTAAACGCAAGATACATATACTCGGCACTCCCAGTATTTGCGATATTTATGGTATGGGGCATGGCAAAGCTCCTCGCGGTGGTTGCACCTGTCAACTACAATGTGATAATCGGTGTAGTATGTCTTATACTTTGTGCCGGAAGTATAAAGGTAAATGGCGTGGATTGGCAGTATGTAACATATCCTGAGAGAAAAGAAGCGGTTGAGCAGATGGCGGGAAAGGATTGTATCATAGTCTGTCATGGCGATGGAAAATGGAACAACATATATGCCGGCATAAATGCATTTTCTGTGATGGACAGGTGCAGGTATGTGTACGAGGATGATCTAGGCAAGCTTTCAGATTTGACAGCCGATTGTGGTGATGAGCTGTATATGGCAGTTATAAATGATCCACGGTTTGACAAAACGGAGATACAAAAGGACATCAAGAAGATAAGAAAGACCACAAAGTATAAAAATGTAGAGAAAACGTATGATTATGCGGGAATAAAGATATTCCGCATGACGACAAAATAGATGTTTACAGGAGATGTAATGATGAAAAAGGTGAGTTTGATTGTTCCCTGTTACAATGAAGAGGAGGCACTGCCGATATTTGCTGCAGAACTTGATAAGGTGGTACAGGGACTCGAATCGTATGAGTTTGAGGTCCTCATGGTAAATGATGGTTCTTCAGATGGTACTTTGAAGGTCATGAAGGATGTGTCATCAGAATATGAGTATTTCAAATACATATCGTTTTCCAGAAACTTTGGAAAAGAATCAGCAATGTATGCAGGATTTTGCAATGCATCAGGTGATTATGTGGCGGTTATGGATGCGGACATGCAGGATCCGCCATCACTTCTTCCGAAAATGCTTGAGATTCTGGAACAGGGCGAATATGACAGTGTAGCCACCAGAAGGGTGACGAGAAAGGGTGAGCCAAAGATCAGATCATGGTTTGCCAGAAGATTTTACAAGCTTATAAACAGGATATCGGATGCTGATGTGGTGGATGGAGCCAGGGACTTCAGACTCATGAAGTCGGAGATGAAGGATGCTATAGTGTCGATGTGCGAGTACAACAGATTTTCAAAGGGAATCTTTGGGTGGATTGGATATAAGACAAAGTGGCTTGAGTATGAGAATGTTGAGAGGGGTGCCGGGGAGACAAAGTGGAGCTTCTGGAAGTTGTTCAGGTATGCCATAGACGGTATAATCAATTTCTCCGAGGCACCTATGATGATCGCGTCAGGTTTTGGAACATTTTGCACAGTTCTTTCATTTGCCATGCTGCTTTTCTTCTTTATAAGAAAGCTTGTATGGGGAGATCCTGTTGCGGGATGGCCTTCTCTCGTCTGCATTATTTTATTCGTATCGGGATTGCAGTTCCTGTGCATAGGAATGATGGGCAAATATATTGCAAAAACGTATGTTGAGGTCAAGAACAGACCTCATTATATAATATCTGACACGAATAAAGACGGAGTGGACAAAATAAATTGATAAATATTTAGGCTGGATTTACATACGTTTTACCGGGGTATGGTAGAATTATCAGTACTTTATATTTAACAGGAAACATGGTAACTTAATATTTATAGGGGACAAAAAAGTGAACGGGGGAAAGTAAGATGGGCAGTTTTACATTAAAATGTCCAACGTGTGGAGGCTCGACTGTTCTCAACCCGGAGACGGGACAGCTGGAATGCAAGCAATGTGGCAATCAGTTTGGGGCGGCTTCATGGGGGACAAAAAACTCTGCTATGATCGAAAATGAAGATGGCGAGCTGGTAGACAAGCGAAGCTACAAATCCATGAGAAAGATTGCCAGGATAAAGAGATATATCACGGACAGTCCGGATGACATATACACCATGGATGAGATAAACCTTGGAAATGATGAGGATTCTCCAAAGTATATGGAGATGAATCTGTATGAATGTACGTCATGTGGAGCGAAACTCATGGTGAAAGCCACGGAGACGTCAAGCTTCTGTGCCTACTGTGGACAGCCGATGATATTGGTGGACAGACTGGATAAGGAGCTGGAGCCGGATCTTATAATTCCATTTTCAATATCACAGAAGAGAGCGGAACAACTGATTCGTGACAGGTTTTGTAAAGGATGGTTCGTTCCGGACGAGATAAAGCATTTCCAGATAGACAAGATACGAGGAATATATGTACCTCACTGGCTCGTATCATATCATGTAAAAAAGAAAATTAAATATATATTCACTGAAAATAAAAGGGAAGTGCGCACTGGCGGCGATAGCAAATGGTTAGATTCGGTAACCCAGAATTCCCGGAAAAACGATACAGAGAGAATAATACATAATTGTATGAAGGATGCGGAATGTATAGTGTCAAGGGTACCAGGTGATGCATCACGCAGATTGAATGACAACATATCATCAAGGCTTGAGCCGTATGATATTGACAGAGTACTGGCATTTTCGCCGGAATATCTTTCGGGGTTTTATACGGACAGATATGATGTCCCTGCAAAAGTGATCGCGGCAGTGGCAAAGGAGAAGAGTGATAAAGCCCTTCGTGATGAGATGCTTGGAGATTCTGGAGATAAACGGTTTAAAGATTATCATGTCACTGATGAAAAGACAGAGATAGAATTGTCAGACATAGAATATGCGTTGTTTCCGGTATGGTTCATGACATTTCAGTATCAGGGGATAATTTATACAGTTGCAGTAAATGGTCAGACTGGAAAAGTTGTGGGCAATGTCCCATCAAACAGATTTAAGGTTGGAGCGTCCATAGGTATACTCATGACAATAATGGTTATATTTTGTACATGGCTTTCAGTACTTATGGGGAATTTCATAATGGATATCTGGATGTTTGGTTCTGAAATTCTGATGTATGTTGTTGGCGCGTATTTGTTTCTGGTGGTCAACTGTATCTTATATTTCTGGAGAGCTATCAATAAGCTTCACAGGTCGAGAATTGATATTCACAGATTCAGAAGTTCAGGAACTATTGAATATGTGAAGGAAAGGCAGGATAAAACATGGGTTCGTTAACATTTGTGTTTGTTGCTGTGGGTGTTGCATGTGGAATATTTCTTACGATAGGAATTGTTCTGTCTGCTCTTGTGAGGTCAAATAATATTGGACAGGACGAGATGAAGGAATCTTCATATATAGATTATACAACATTATCATATCATGCCATATATGACAGCCAGAATGCAATAAATCATTTTGATGGAAATTACAAGAATTAGATATGATGACAAAACTAAAGAGATTTGTTATCATACTAGTTGATATATGAAAGATCACAGGGAAAAGGAATTGGAGGTAAATCAACAAATGAACGAAAATCAGGATCAGCAGTTTGGTCAGCCACAGGGAGAAAGCCCATCGTCAGATCAGGCTCAGGCAAATCAGCAGACAGGTGCATACAGCCAGGCACAGACAGGTGCATATGGCCAGCCACAGATGAATCAGCAGATGTATGGTCAGCAGGGTTACGGTCAGGGACAGATGAACCAGCAGATGTATGGTCAGCAAGGCTATGGTCAGGGACAGATGAACCAGCAGATGTACGGTCAGCAGGGCTATGGTCAGCCACAAATGAACCAGCAGATGTACGGTCAGCAGGGCTATGGCCAGCCACAGATGAATCAGCAGATGTATGGTCAGCAGGGTTATGGCCAGCCACAGATGAATCAGCAGTATGGCCAGCAGCAGGCTAAGAAATCGTCAGCAGCAAATGACATGATAAACGGCATTCTTAAAAATGTACTTGGACTTTTCAAGACACCTGCTGATACGGCGGGCGAGATGGTCGAGAGTGAGAATATGGTTTCAGGAGGAATACTCATAGGTGTAAATGCAGTTGTTACTTTTGTATTTTCACTTATAGGACTTCTCATCATGGGTATGGATTTTGGACCAGCCCTCGGCAGAGGATTCTATATGCTGGTATTTATGATAATTGCAAACATCATCATAACAGCAGGACTTTTCATATCGGGCGGAATCATATTCAAGGGCGGAATGACATTTGGCAAGGCGATAAATGTATCAGGAACGATTGCTGTATATGAGACGATTGCTGTTGTAGTCGGAATCGTATTTGAGATCATCTCAGGAATCCTTCACAAGGTCGGTTTTCTCAGCGGAATCATAGGCGGATTTGCATATATTCTCTTTGCAGCGATAAGTATCGGTGGAATCCTTGTTGCAGCCCATGCTGCATATGAGAGTCTGGATCTTGATGACAACAACAGATTATACGCAATCATAGCAGCTGTTGTTATATCGATCTTCCTTATCACTGTATTTGACAACATCGCACAAAAGATATTTGACAGTGGTGCATGTGCAGAGCAGGTAATGTATTACTTCAAGCATGCTGCAGAAGTATTTGGATACCTTGACTGGTTATCATAAATACATAGAATAAGAAGTCCTACTGACACTTGTTCAGCAGGGCGGACAGATTATAAAAGTGCGGGATACTAATAAAAATCCCGCACTTTTATATTGTGCATTTTTTATGTATATGGTAAAAAGTTTTGTCATTAATTAAACATTGTGCTACAATAAAAAAGTATTTAGTCAGGGTGGCAAAGAAGTAGTAAAGAAAGGACGGGTTATGGTAAGAAAAGTTGGTTTAACAGACAGTGTTGGTTTTGCTTGCCTGGAAGATCTCCAATTGTCTAACTCCTATATGTGGGGTACCGCAATCAGTCTGGACTATTGTGGCAGAGAGGATTGCATCAAGGGGTGGAAGTTCGGACCATATGTGAGGGAGTCATACGTCATCCATATCGTAAAAAAAGGCAAGGGAGTATTCACTATAGGTGGTAAGAGTTATGAGCTGGAGGCGGGACAGGCTTTCATCATCAGACCGGGAGAAGAAACCATATACAAGGCAGATGATGATGATCCGTGGAGTTATATGTGGGTAGGGTTCCACGGATACAGAGCAGAGGATTTCATAGAGTCCATGGGTTATAAGAAGGATTCTCCGATCATTAAGATCGAGCAGATGGATACATGTGCAACATGTATAAACAATATGCTTGAGTATTCGCAGATCACACGTATAAACGAGGTCAAGAGACAGAGTGCGCTTATGATGTTGTTTGCTACTATTATGGAGGACAATACATCTGGTCAGCAGGAGAATGACAATGTAGAGTATCCAAGTAAGATATACGTCAAGGCGGCAGTTGATTTCATCACTGAGAAGTATATGAACAAGATCAAGATAGATGATATTGCTGATTTCATCGGGATAAGCAGAAGTCATCTGACAGGAAGCTTCAAGAAGGAGATGGGTGTCTCACCACAGGAATATCTGATTAATTTCCGATTGGAGAAAGCTGCAAGTTTGCTTAGATCTTCAAAGGAACAGATCAATATAATCGCATACCAGTGTGGTTATGAGGATTCGCTTTCATTCTCAAAGGCATTTAAGCAGAAGTTCGGGATGAGCCCGAAATCATTTCGAAATCTAGAGGTGGAGCTTGAGACAGGCAAAGCCAAGGGTGACCATGAGGCATCTAAGCTTTAGATGAGAGTATAGCTACTAGAGAGCGCTATTGATATGATACTAAAAAACAGGATATACATTCCATATGTCGTATATGTGATGACATGGGATGTATATCCTGTTTTTATGTCCTTATTTATTGGAATTGCTGACTTCCAGCTTTTTAGTGACCTTTCTGGAATCCTTCTGGCCGGAAGATACCTGATCGGAAGATGACTTATCTGGCAGGATTTTGCTGTCTGATTCACCTGAGGGATCATCTGATACTTCATTTGATCTCATCCATGAGTCTGGATCGTCATCTGTGTACTGCTTGGTGACAGCTTCGAGGTATGGTGAAAATGCCTTTATGAACATGAATGATGATACATAAGCTATCAGCCCAAATCCGCACACTATAAGTATGAAGATGCCTACCATGAACACCTGTGGGCTGGCAAGCAAGAAATATGCAGGCAATGTGTAAAGTATCATTATAATAATGGTGAATATAAAATTCTTTGCCGCCATATATATGGACTGGAGTATGAGGTTCTTTAATGTATTCTCAAATGCGCTTATCACTGGGAACAGATAGATGGCGATAAAGCATATCAATATGAAGAAGATCACACTGGTGTAATACATGAGCTTGTTTTCCTGAGGACCACCTTTGCCAAAGAGATTGAAGTCCAGTGAGAATACAAAGGCTATCAGCATGAATAAGAGCCATGCTATGGTGGATTTTTTGAAATTGTCTTTAAAACCCTTGAAGAATAGTTTTATAATTCCTCCGGTCTCACCTGTCCGCTGTTTTTTAAGTAATGTGTAGTACATGGCACTCATTGACGCACCTATGGTGAATATTGGAATGCTGCATATTATGAATAGAATGTTCACTACTATAATGTCGCCAATTGTGCCAAAGATTCTGGCAAACCAGCCATCGCTATTGAAAATGTTCATAAGTTTCCTCCTGATATTAATTAATGTAGATAGTAGACATAACTTTTGCTGATACGTATGATCAGCTGCCCGAATAATGTAAGTTAACTATAGCACAAAAATACATGCCATAATATAGCATGTTTTACAATTTTCCATATGTGTTCTACATTTTACCATAAAATAGCACAAAAACAGCGAACTTAACTACTTAAAAATATACATTTGTGACAAAAACCCATGACATTTTGACATTTTTCCATGTAAAAATCTTCACCAAAATTTTATAATTCAATCATAGGAAGCACACAGAACGCCGTAAGGCGAACCGGCAGAACAGGACGCAGAATTCAGGGTATGAAAGAGAATGTGGGTGTCGTAAATCCTGCCGGTGATGTAAAAAGGAGGAATGTTTTATGAGAAGAACAATGAAGAAAGCAGTGGCAGTAGGGCTTGCAGCAGCAACAGCATTTTCACTGTGCGCATGTGGCGGCGGCGATGGAAGTAAGGGCGGCAGCAGCAAGGATGCACTTGAGGTAGTTATCTGGGATAACAACCAGCAGAAGGGTCTGCAGCAGATATGTGATCTTTTCACAGAAGAGACAGGAATCAAGGTTGATGTACAGGTTAAGGAGTGGGATTCATACTGGACACTTCTTGAGGCTGGAGCATCAGGTGGAGATATGCCGGATGTATTCTGGATGCACTCCAACAACTCACAGATGTACATGAAGAACAACAAGCTCTTAAAGCTCGATGACTACATCGAAAAGAGTGACAAAGTTGATATGAGCAACTACATGTCAGAGATCACAGAGCTCTACACATATGATGGTTCATATTATGCAATACCAAAGGATTACGATACAATCGCTCTCTGGTACAACAAGAAGATGTTCGATGATGCAGGACTTGAGTATCCAAATGAGAACTGGACATGGGATGATCTCTATGATGCAGCTAAGAAACTCACAAAGGATGACGGTTCACAGTACGGTTTCTGTATGAACACATCAAACGATCAGGATACTTACTACAACATGGTTTACTCAATGGGCGGTTACATCGTAAATGACGATCACACAAAGTCAGGATATGATGATGCCAACACTATCAAGGCTATGGATTATGTAGGAAAGCTCCTCAAGGATTGCTGCCCACCAGCAACAACAATGTCAGAGACAGGTACAGACGTTATGTTCCAGTCAGGCACAGTAGCAATGATCACACAGGGTTCATGGATGACAGCAGGATTCCTTGACAACGAGTATCTCGTTGAGAACTGTGATGTAGCAATTCTTCCATATGACAAGACAACAGGTATGAGAACTTCTATCTGTAACGGACTTGGATGGGCTGCATCAGCAGGCACAAAGAGACCAGATGACTGCTGGAAGCTTATCGAGTGGTTCGGTTCAAAGGAGATGCAGGAGAAGCAGGCTGAGCTCGGTGTAACAATGTCAGCTTATAACAATACATCAGACAAGTGGGTTAACTGTACAGATAAGTTCAACCTCAACGCTTACCTTGATATCACAAAGGAGTCGACAGTTCCAGGCGTAACAAATGAGCTTGTACTCAGACCTTACACATACAATTCAACAGTATGGTCACAGGCAGCACAGACCTTCTTCGCAGATGCATGGGCAGATCCATCAAAGATGGAGCAGTCATGTAAGGACTTCGCAGTTCAGATGAACCAGTACATTGATGAGGAAGACAAGTAATCCTACAGAGCATTTATAAGATAACATAACAGTGGGTAGGATGGAGGTCCTACCCATTGCTTACCAGAAACAGGCGGGGTGTTAATTACAATATAAATGAATAAGAGGAGGGATTTTATGTCAGATAACAACAAGAAAGTTGAAGAAAAAGCGGCTGAGATAATCCAGGCTACAGAGACACAGACAGTTAAGCCGGCAGCAGCAGAAGATAAAGAGTTCAAGAAAAAGAAGTCAACAACATGGGAAAGAAACCAGCGCAAATGGGGCTGGGCATTCATCCTCCCAACAATGATAGGAATCATCGTACTTAACTTATGGCCTATAGTACAGACAATATATCAGTCATTCTGTAAGGTTGGATCATTCGGAGATTCATCATTTGCAGGATTTGCAAATTACAAGAAGATGTTTGCTGACCCTGAGGTATGGCAGTCACTTCTCAATACATTCAAGTATGCGATCATTGAGGTTCCATTCTCAATCGCCATCGCACTTATACTTGCGGTATTCCTGAATCGTAAGATGCACGGAAGAACAATATACAGAGCAATATTCTTCCTGCCAATGGTAGTTGCACCTGCAGCTGTAGCCATGGTATGGAGATGGTTATACAATTCACAGTTCGGTCTGTTAAACCACATCCTCGGTACAAAGATCGAGTGGATATCCAATCCAAAGATCGCATGGATCTCAGTTGCGATCATCGGTGTATGGTCAATCATTGGTTACAACATGGTTCTGTTCCTTGCAGGACTTCAGGAGATACCTAAGGATTACTACGAGGCAGCGGATATTGACGGAGCATCAGGAGTAAGAGCTTTCTTCAAGATTACTCTTCCACTTCTCTCTCCTACAGTATTCTTCGTACTCGTAACAAGAGTAATCGGAGCACTTCAGGTATTCGACCTTGTATACATGGTAATGGATATTTCCAATCCGGCCCTCAAGAAGACAGAGTCCATCGTATATCTGTTCTACCAGTATTCGTTCCAGAATGGTAACAAGGGTTATGGATCAGCAATAGTAGTTCTTCTTCTCGCAGTCATCATGGTACTTACAGTATTCCAGATGATCGGTCAGAAGAAGTGGGTTCATTATAACTAGGAAGGGGGAATCGATATGACAAGAGGCGTACAGTTTAAGAGAAGAATGCAGAGATTATTGATTCACCTCATTCTGATCATATTCTCAATCATTATGATAGTGCCATTTGTATGGATGACACTCACAGCATTTAAGACAGTAACAGAGGCAACTTCGGTAAGTCCATTCGTAATATTCCCATCACAGTGGCGTACAGATGCGTTCACTACTGTTTGGAATAACATGAACTTCCTTGTTCTCTACAAGAACACATTACTGCTCATATTCTTCAGAGTTGTGTGTGCATGTCTCACAGCAACACTCGCAGGATATGCATTTGCAAGACTTAAGTTTAAGGGCAGAGACTTTATGTTCTCCCTGATACTTTTCCAGATGATGATTCCTTCACAGATATTCATCATCCCACAGTTCCTGATGATCAGTAAGATGGGCATGACAAATACAATGTTTGCTCTGGTATTCCCGGGAATTGTAACAGCGTTCGGTACTTTCCTGCTCAAGCAGGCTTACATGGGACTTCCTGGAGATCTCGAGGAGGCAGCGAGACTTGACGGATGTAACATTCCAAAGACATTCGTGTTTGTTATGGCTCCGCTTGCAAGATCATCGATGGTTGCCCTCGGTATATTCACAGCAGTGTTCGCATTCAAGGATCTGATGTGGCCACTGGTTGTAAACAGCAGTGCAAACAAGATGCCGCTCTCAGCAGCTCTTGCAACAATGCAGGGACAGTATCAGTCCAACTATCCACAGCTGATGGCTGCATCTCTTATATCATGTATACCAATGATCGTTATATACCTGATATTCCAGAAGCAGTTCGTAGAAGGTATCGCAACATCAGGTGGAAAGCTCTAAAGAAAGTTAAAGAAGATATTATATATGACCACAGGGTGACGTCAGTTACTGACGCCACCCTTGCGAAGTATATCGTAAGTGCGAAGCACTTGCGATACTGTGGACGCCGCGCGAAGCGCCTCTCATGCGTCCACTCAACACAGAAAAAAAAGGAGGACGTCTATGAAAAAGCCGATAATCACGGAAGAAGAAAAACAGAAGATCAAAGAGATGGACTCCACACGCAAAAAAATAGGATATATCTGGGATTATTACAAGCTTTGGATAGTCGGTGCTGTCGTTCTCGTGGGACTTGTAGTGTATTTTGCTGTTGTGTTTGCAACGAGGGAGGACAAGCCGATACTGGATGTCGTCCTTGTGAACAACTACGATGATGTTTCAGGGAACAGCAAGCTGACACAGGGGTTTGTGTCGTATGTAGGGGAAGAAAATCTCCCGGGAAGGGTTACATTTGACAACAATGCATTTTTTAATCTGGCAAATAACTCAGATTATAAGAACAGTTACTATATGAAGGTGCTGGCATACCTTGAGGCGGACACTGCTCAGGCAGTCTTGTGCCAGTATGACAATCTCATAGGTCTGGCGAAGAGCGGCAGACTTGCAGATCTGTCGGATGAGAAGGTCGGCGATATATATGATAAGTATAAGGATAGGATAATTTATTACGAGGATGAAGACGGAAAGAAGATACCTGTCGGAATAGATGTATCTGAAGGATACAAGGCGGCAGGACTTACTGAGTACACAGATGGCAAGGCATATATCGGATTGTCAGCATATGCGGCAGATTATGGATATGTGGAGAAACTTGTGGACTATATGGTGGAACTTGGAAAATAGCTTTTAAGAAGCTTGTGTGGAATCCCAAAATGTAAAAATTGCAGGGAATCGAATTAAAACTTAACTAGGAATACATTCCGGCGGAGCCGGTTGTAGATAAATTATGAAGAAAGACCAGTCAAATGGAAATTGGCTGTAGAGAAACTGGAGATCACGAAAAGGAGGACTTGGGCATGGCAATATTGATAAATGAAGAGAAAAAGCTTTTCACACTGAATACCAAAAATACTACATATCAGATGAAGGTGATTGATTATGGATATCTGGCTCATCTGTATTACGGCAAGAAAATGGACGGGGATATGTCATATGTCATAACTCATTACGATAGAGGATTTTCAGGCAATCCTTACGAGGCACAGGAGAGCAGAGAGTTCTCTCTGGACAATATTCCACAGGAATACAGCTGCTACGGCAACGGAGATTTCAGAACACCTGCATTCAACGTAAAGGATATAGAAGGAATCCACGGTTGTGATCTCAGATATGTTTCATACGAGGTTATGGACAAAAAGTACAGTCTCAAGGGTCTTCCTGCAGCTTACACAAATGATGGCGAGAAGGGCGAGACACTCAAGATCATTCTTCAGGATCCTCAGGTGGGAGTGGAGGTTGAACTCCTGTATGGAATTATAGAGGATAAGGATCTGATCACAAGATCAGCTATAGTCAGAAATATAAGCGATGCGGATATATTTGTGGCAAAGGCATCAAGTGTGAGCCTGGATTTTGTGACAGGTGATTATGATCTCATCCACTTCCATGGAAGACATGCTATGGAGCGCATGTATGAGAGAGAAGCTATAAATCATGGTGTGAAGAAGATCGGAAGCACAAGGGGTACATCAAGCCATCAGCACAGTCCATTTGTGGTACTTGCAGGCAAGAATTCAAATGAGGATGCAGGTGACTGCTATGGAATCTCACTTCTCTACAGCGGAAGCTTCAACTGTGAGGTTGAGAAGGATCAGACAGATCAGGTGAGACTTAACATGGGTGTTCAGGATGAGATGTTTGAGTATGTGCTCTATCCTGAGAGCGAGTTTGTGGCACCCGAGGTAGTTATGGTTTATTCGCCTGATGGATTTGCTGACATGTCACATAAGATGCATGACGTTGTGAGATACAATATCTGCCGTGGCGAGTACAAGACAAAGAGGAGACCTATACTCATCAACAGCTGGGAGGCAGTATACTTTGATTTCAATGGTGATGACATCGTAAATATAGCAAAGCAGGCTTCAGAGCTTGGCGTTGAGATGCTTGTCCTGGATGACGGTTGGTTCGGTGTGAGAGATGACGACAAGTCAGGACTTGGCGACTGGTTTGTAAATGAGGATAAGATGGGCGGTCCTATGGCTGATGTTGTGAAAAGAGTGAAGGCTCTCGGCATGAAGTTTGGTATCTGGATCGAACCGGAGATGGTATCTGAGAAGAGCGAGCTTTTCAAGGAGCATCCTGACTATGCATTTGTGATACCTGAAAGAAAGCCGGTCATGGGAAGAAGCCAGCTGAATCTGGACTTCTCAAGAAAAGAGGTCGTAAACTGCATATTTAATCAGCTGACAGCGGTGCTTGACAAGATAGATGTTGATTATATAAAGATGGATATGAACAGAAGCATCCTAAATGTATACTCTATGACAGAGGGAATCCAGAACAATGGAACGATCCTTTACAAGTATGTACTTGGTGTATATGATTTCATGGAGAGACTTCAGGCAAGATATCCAAAGATGTTCATCGAGGGCTGCAGCGGTGGCGGTGGAAGATTTGATGCCGGAATGATGTATTACACACCACAGATCTGGTGCAGTGATGATACGGATGCCATTTGCAGGCTTGACATACAGTATGGAACTTCATTTGGCTATCCTATATCGGTGGTTGGCTCACATGTATCAGCGGTTCCGAATCACCAGACAGGCAGGACGACTCCGTTCAATACAAGAGCTGTCGTTGCCATGGCGGGAAGCTTTGGCTACGAGCTTGATCTGAACAAGGTCAGTGATGAGGAGAAGGAAGAGGTCAAGGCTCAGGTAGAAAACTACAAGAAGTATTGGGATCTCCTTCACAACGGACTCTACTATAGACTGACGGATGCAGACAAGAGCAAAGGCGTAGCTGCATGGTCATTTGTAGCAAGGGATAAGTCAGAGACACTTGTCAATATCGTGACGGTGGAAAGCTTCTGTAATGCCCCTGTACCTTTTGTCAGAGTAAAGGGACTTGATGCGGATGCCACATATGTTGACGAGGAGACTGGCGCAGAGTACAGCGGACAGGGACTTGACCAGATAGGACTTCCTGTACCACTCAAGTTCGGCGAGTACAATGCTTACCAGATCCATCTGGTTAGGAAGTAGCAAATAGATATAGGTACAAGCTTTGATGTTTTTAACTTTTAAATAAATATCTACAATACATTAGTTGAGTAATGTTATTGGTAGTTTATCGTTCAAATTTTATTGTTCGAATTGGCGCCAGTCGCCATTGTCATGTCTGAAACGGCTGATGGTGGTGGCTGGCGCCTTTTTGTTACATAATTTGAGTTGTTTGTTTTCCATAGCAGGTCTTTTGGGGTGAAAAAAGGATAAAAAATTCTTTTTTAACGTTATAATATGGCTCAAAGATACAAAAAATATAGAAAAACACTGTGTTACAAGAGCTTGCGCAATCAGGGTTTTCATAGTTTGTCATGATCCCGGAAGTCTGCTCTGAATATCAGTGCGGCTACCATGATGAACAGGAAACATACTACCCAAGTCACCGGTTCACATACGCACACGGCAACGTAGCCGTAGACTGGAACGAGAAATACTGCAAATATTATCTTGCCGACCATCTCCAGTGCGCTGCACAGCAGCGGCGCCACTGAGTGGCACATTCCCTGAAGGGCATTTCGTACTATTACGAGAACCGCCATAGGCGGTATCATCGGTATGCTGATCCTGAGATACATGAGACCATTGGATATAACTGTATTGTCTGAGCTTCCGGTTATCAGCACTAGAATAGATCTTGCAATGGTGAAGGTGCAGATCATAGCAAGCACCCACCACACTCCATACATGGTAATAGCGGCGAATATTCCTTTCTTGATTCTGGAATTTTTGTGAGCACCATAGTTCTGGCTGGCAAATGTGGCAGCACTTGTTCCAAGGGCAATTCCCGGTGTGTAGAAGAACTCGGCAAGCCTTCTGCCGCCCACCTGGGCTGCGATGTAGACATTTCCGAGTGCGTTTATACTTCCCTGAAGAATAACACTTCCTATATTATATATGGCACTCATAAGAGCCATGCTGAGACCTGTCCAAAACATTTCAAATACAAAGTGGATAGAAACTTTCATATCCTGTTTTCCAAATCTGAGCTCAGGATATCCTCGAAGGATACAGAATAATCCGAGTATGGCACTTATTCCCTGGGAGGTGACGGTGGCAATGGCAGCACCGCGGACGCCCATGGAGAAAGGTCCCATGAACAGGTAGTCCAGAATTACGTTGAGCACGCTGCTGAACACGAGAAAGATAAGAGGTGTCACACTGTTGCCGATGGATCTCAGAAGACTTGATTCAAGATTATAAGCCATGGTGAGAGGTATTCCGGCGAGGATGACAGTAAGATAACTCAGTGCACCATCCATAGTATCAGCAGGCACCTGAAGAAGTGTCAACAGAGGCCGTCTAAAGACTAGAAATGATGTGGTGAGTAGTATTGTAGATATGGCCGACAACAGGACAGCCCAGCACACGGAGCGTTTCATCTCAATTTTATTGTCCGCACCGAAGTTTCTGCTGACGAACAGAGCAAAGCCATTATTAAGTCCGAAAGCTACATTTGTGATGAGGCTGTACAGTGCGGCGGTGGCACCTATCTGTGCAAGGGCGGTATCTCCGAGAAGGTGTCCTGCCAGGGAGGTGTCAGCCAGATTGTAAAACTGCTGAAGTATATTTCCGATAAAAAGAGGCATGGCAAAATAAAACAAAAGCTTTGCCGGGCTTCCTGTTGTCATGTCGGTTGTGCGTTTGCTCCGTTTTGTTTTTTCTGGTTTATCAATATCTAAGGCAGCGTTCATAAAAATTTCTCTCCTTTAAAATTTTGTATTGTAAACAATGCGACAGAGGTTCAGAGACAGCCGGAATGCTCTGCCTTGTTCGCCATCTATTGATTCTTATGATTTAATCTGTATACATAATAGCGAAATAAATGACTTGATTCTGTAACAAATACGGCCCATAATATAACAAAAACGACATATATTGGTTCTTAACAGTTATAAGCAGGCGGTTTGGCTCGTCTGCGGGTGAACATAGAGAAAACATAGAGAAAACATAGAGAGGAGCCAGGCATGATACTACACAGGACCACGGTGATGGTCGACACACATGGAAGGGAGAGCAGGGCGGACGATATACATCAATTTGACTTTGCTGCGTATGACGCAGATATGCACCAGTTTATATCTGGATGCATACCGCCACACTGGCATGACGAGCTGGAGGTGTTTGTTTTGCTCAGCGGACAGGTGGAGGTTGTCACTGGAGATATTTCATGCATTGTGAATGCAGGTGAGGGATGTTTTATAAATGGTGGTGTACTTCACACTTTCCGGACGCTGTCGCTGGGAGAGTGCCGTTATCATTCGTTTGTATTCGAAAGTTCCATAGTTGCCGGGGCGCCGGGAAGCATATTTGACACCAAATATATGAAGCCGTTTGTGGAGAAAGGGCATTCGTTTGTGCATATGAAGAGAGATGAGGGCATGGAGCCATTCTTTGAGGAATTTGACAGATGTTTTGATGCCTGCGCGGGCGAGGGTTATGCATATGAATTTGACATCAGGGATAGCCTAACCAGAATGATATTATGTATAGCACAGAATATGAATGCACCTGGAGACTCAGACATGCCGCATCTTGCGGAGGTCAGGATAAAGGATATGCTTGGCCGGATAGACAGAAATCTAAAAGATGAGATAACCGTCAGCGGTATAGCAGGAAGTGCAAATATCTGCGTCAGGGAGTGTCAGAGGATATTCAGCCAGTATGTGCATTACAGACCGATGGAATATGTCCAACGGCGCCGCATAACACTGGCGGCCGAATTGCTCCGGACCACCCATAGACAGGTAACGGATATTGCACTTGAGTGTGGCTTCAGCAGTGTGAGTTACTTCATAAAACAATTCAAAAATATTGTGGGATGTACCCCTACAGGCTATAGAAAGAAGGGTGGAGACAGTGAGAAATGATATACAGTGTTTGGCAAAATTCCTTCAATGGAATAAACATTTTAGTTGGACATATAACGTATAAAATGCTACCATTATACTATGTATATGAACAACAAGGTAAATTTGCCGTGAGACAGATAAATTTTGATCAGATTTAACACAGGAGGAGAGCAGCATGGACGAGAATAACACGAAAGGATTTGGGAATACGGACGATGAATACGAAGACGAGGGAACTACAGTTCTCACAACTCCCGGCGTAAGTGCATTTGCAAATGCGCAAGGGGCTGGACAGAGTGGAGATGCAAGTGACGGACAGCCTCATCCGTCAGGACAGCCTGAACAGCAGAATATGTATGGGGGATTTGGACAGTTTCAGCAGCCGGGTCAGCCAGAGCATCAGAATATGTATAGCGGATTTGGACAGTTCCAGCAGCCAGAGCAGCAGAATCAGTATGGTGGATTTAACCAGTTCCAGCAACCGGGCCAGCCAGAGCAGCAGAACAACCAGTACGGAGGTTTCAACCAGTTCCAGCAGCCAGGCCAGCCAGGACAGCAGAACAACCAGTACGGAGGCTTTAATCAGTTTCAGCAGCCAGGTCAGCAGAACCAGTATGGACAGCCAGGACCACAGGCTGGTGTCCCTCAGGGCGCAGACATGAAGCCGGGCATGAAACTCAACAAAAAGCTTGTTGCGATAATTGGTGGAATAGTCGCAGTAGTAATCATCGTGATTATTGTGCTGGTGTTAGCACTTTCTGGTGGTAAGGGACAGAGAAGTGCGACAAAGATCGGTGATGAGCTTGCGAAGGCATACGAAAATGGCGATGCAGATGCCATGATTGAGCTGATGAAAGATGACTACTATGAGCTTTATAACGAGACATGGGGCGATAACTTTGTCGAGGATCAGTTCAACGAGGACGTTCAGGATATGAAGGAAGAAGTTGGAACAGTAAAGAGCATCAAGATAGAGGATAGATCAGAGGAGAAGTATGAAAAAGACGAGATAGAAGATGTAAATAAGACACTTGATAGGCTTAATGTTGATATGAAAGTGGATGATTGTCTTGAAATCGATATGGATGTCGAGATAAAGGGTTCAGAAGATGACGCAGATGGCAAGATAACATACACTGTAGTGAAGTCAGGCAGCAAGTGGTATCTCGTGGACTACGATCTTTATGTATATTAAGATAAGAAAGGCCGTTGCAGTGATTTTAAAGTTAAGAAAGCACTGTGATGGCTTATAATAAGTACATATTTTTATTCTTCGGATGCAACAGGTTCATTTGATGTATGTGTTGAGAAAAAGCCAAAGCCAATGAGCATGGAGCACAGCCAAAAGTGCGGTCGTAAAGAAATAGTGGTTAAAAACAGGTCAACATAAAGTTGAGTCTACAGCAAATATAGCGATTGACAAACCACAAATACTTGCTATACTAAGGAATGGATAGATGATAAAAACGATGACAGAGACAGTACGGAGTCTGCGAGATCAGCAGCGAGCCGGGGGCGGTGCGAGCCCGGTGACAGTAGAGACTTTCGGAATATCACTCTGGAGTTGCAGACCAAAAGAGCTGCGGTGTCAAAGCGGTGATAATCGGTGAGGCATTTGTGGCATATCAAGTAGGCTCTGACGTATTTCCTGCGTTAAGGGGAGCGCATATGTTAGTATGTAAGTAATAGGTGGTATAACGAACTCAAAGCCCTTCGTCCTGATTACGACGAAGGGCTTTTTTATATTTATCACAGAAAGGAAAGACGACATGTACGACAAGGTTTCGACTAAACTGGAATTCGTGAACAGAGAGCAGAAGGTATTGGACTTCTGGAAAGAAAATCAGGTATTTGAGAAGAGTGTTGAAGAGACAAAGGATCTGCCAACATACACATTCTACGATGGCCCTCCAACAGCAAATGGTAAGCCACATATCGGACACGTTCTTACACGTGTAATCAAGGATATGATCCCTAGATATCAGACAATGAAGGGACATAACGTAGTCAGAAAGGCCGGATGGGATACACACGGTCTGCCTGTTGAGCTCGAGGTTGAAAAGCTCTTGGGAATCGACGGCAAGGAGCAGATAGAGGAGTACGGACTGGAGCCATGTATCCAGAAATGTAAGGAGTCCGTATGGAAATATAAAGGCATGTGGGAAGAGTTCTCAGGCAAGGTAGGTTTCTGGGCTGATATGGACAACCCATATGTAACATATCATGATGACTTCATCGAGTCAGAGTGGTGGGCGCTGAAGAAGATCTGGGATCAGGGACTTCTGTACAAGGGCTTCAAGATCGTGCCTTACTGCCCAAGATGTGGTACACCTCTTTCAAGCCATGAGGTTGCACAGGGATATAAGACAGTCAAGGAGCGTTCAGCAGTAGTAAGATTCAAGGTTATCGGAGAGGACGCATATTTCCTCGCATGGACAACAACACCTTGGACACTTCCTTCAAACGTAGCACTCTGTGTAAATCCAGATGAGACATACGTGAAGGTTAAGGCAGCAGACGGCTACACATATTATCTTGCACAGGCGCTTGCAGACAAGGTTCTCGGCGGTCTTGCAAAGGAAGCAGCAGACGATCAGGCAGCAGTTCCTGCATACGAGGTTCTTGAGACATATGTCGGTAAGGATCTTGAGTACAAGGAGTATGAGCCGCTCTATGAGTGCGTAAAACCTGTATGTGAAAAGCAGCACAAGAAGGGCCACTTCATCACATGTGACACTTATGTAACTATGACAGATGGTACCGGTATCGTTCATATCGCACCTGCATTTGGTGAGGACG
>ERZ825670.1703-NODE-1703-length-23000-cov-8.380780_pt1 | contig 23000 bp, 16 predicted proteins | sample MGYA00519929_ERZ825670 | MGnify/ENA primary metagenome ERZ825670 (study PRJEB31778, sample SAMEA3449207) | human gut metagenome | biome: human gut; feature: human-associated habitat; material: faeces | place: United Kingdom | collected 2010/2012 ...
CACCTGTTATAACTCCTGCGTTAGTAACAGTAGCAATCTTAGTATCCTTAGATGTACAACTCTTTATGTTGTTACTTGCTTTTATAGTATAAGTACTGTTGACATCTATAGTAGCAGATGTATTATTTAACTTCAAAGTAGGATTTGTAACTGTAACATTATAAGTAGTAGTCAAAGTACCATTAGCACTAACTACAGTGATAGTTGTAGTACCTTTTGCTATAGCTGTAATCTTACCATTAGCATCGATAGTAGCCACTTTAGTATTACTAGAAGTTGCCTTACCACCGTTTAAATCTATAGTTTGAGTATTTCCAACTACAAGATTAATACTATCGCCATTTACGAACTTTTCAACAGTAATAGTAAAAGTAGCCTCTTGACCATAGATATCAGTAACAGTAATAGTTGTCTTACCATTAGATACACCAGTTATAACGCCATCATAAGTAACTGTAGCCACTTGTTTGTTACTAGATTTACAACTATCAATAGCATTGCTACCCTTGATAGTATAAGTTCCTTTAACCTTTATAGTAGCAGAATTTTTAGATAGTGTAAACTCTGGATTAGTAACTATTACTTTATAAGTAGTAGTTAAAGTACCATCTGCACTAACTACAGTAATAGTTGATGAACCTTCAGCAAGTGCAGAAATTTTACCATTAGCATCAATAGTAGCAATCTTAGTATTACTAGAAGTTGCCTTGCCACCATTTAAGGATATAGTTTTAGTATCGCCAATTGCAAGATTTATGTTGCTTGCAGTAACAGTCTTAGTTACAGTAACAGTGAAAGTGGCAGTTTGACCATAAATATCGGTAACGGTGATAGTTGTCTTACCATTAGATACACCTGTTATAACTCCTGCGTTAGTAACAGTAGCAATCTTAGTATCCTTAGATGTGCAACTCTTGATTTTATTACTACCCTTGATTGTATATGTAGCACCTTTCTTTATAGTTACAGAAGTATCTGTTAAAGTAAATTTAGGATTTGTAACTGTAACCTTAACAGAAACTGTTTGACCTAAAGAATCGGTGATAGTTATAGTAGTACTACCAGCTTTTTTACCAGTAATTACGCCATCATTAACTGTAGCTATACTAGTATTATTGGATTTATATGTAACATTAGATAGATTTGGTTTAACAGTTGCAGTCTTACCAACTTCAATACTTACAGATGTTGGTATTACGCTTAAAGTATCTGTAGATACAGTTACATCATAAGTTTGAATTAACTTTTCACTAGGATTATCTACTGTAATAGTTGCAGTACCCTTTGCGATAGCTGTAATCTTACCAGTAGCATCGACAGTAGCAACCTTAGAGTTACTAGATGTTGCTGTACCACCATTCAAATCGATAGTTTCCATTCCTTTAATAAACATTTCGATATCTGGCATAATTACAGTAACTTTCTCATCGGATTCATTAGAGATAGTTAAATCTTTAACACCTTCTACATTGGATAAGTCCAAAATTTCTTCTGTATCATCGGAAGTCTTTATAACACCAATAGAATCTGTACTAGATATAGTTTCTTGTTGAAGGAAGTTTACTATATCATTATTAGAACCTACTATGTATTCTGTAGAGCTTCCCGAAACGTATGATATTCCTAAAGATTTTGTATTAATAAAGTTTAAAGGTGTTTTAGTGAACTTACCACTAATTACATCTATTTCAGGGATATCACCAGTAGTATTTTTTGGGAAACCAAATTCACCATTAACAGTAGCACCGTTTACAGTAACCTTACCATTTTGAAAGACATCATTTTGAACATCACCAACTATAAGAGTACCATTAATAGTACCACCGTCTAAGTTCATACTTGGAACGTTACTAGAAGTACCATCTGTATTAAATTGTGATACATGAACATTACCATTGATAGTACCATCAGTAATATTTAAATCAGCAGTATGAGTATTATCATAAGTATTTACGGTTATAGCAAATGAATTTTGATTGGCAGTAAAAGTACCTCCACTTATAGATGCAGTACTCCAGTTTTGTAGAGCAGTAGCACCATCTTGAGAAGTAGAAAAGTTACCACCTTTGATAGTCAAAGTTGCATTATCATCATTTTTAATAGCTATAAATGAGTTAGAAAAAGTACCATCATTAATAAACATAGTGCCATTATTACGAACTAATGAACTACTTGTAGATGTATTATGAAAATTACCACCATTAATAGTCATAGTACCATTATTATTTATAACATAGCTATCAACATTAGTAGATTTAGTAACATCACCAGTTCCGTTGATAGTTAAGTTACCATTATTAGTAATAACTGTCTTACTATCGTTACCAATGATACTACGTCCATTTAGATTTATAGTTACAACCTTTCCCGATGCTATACTAATACTACCATAAATATCGGAACTTAGTTGAACTTCTACTGGATTTGATGAACTACTGCTATTAATAGCATTATTTAATTCACTCAAGCTAGATACCGAAACGTTAGTAGCTGCACTAACGACAATCTCTTGACTAAATGGTACGACCGCATTAACAGAAACTACAGACAATGCCATTATAGATGCAACTGCTACTCGTAAAAAATGTTTTTTACTCAAAGTTAATTCCTCCTTAATTTGTAAATACTTCCATAATAGATTTTTCAACTCTAAAACTAAAAGCACTAACGATTAAAATTTTTATTGACTATATTAATATAATATACTATAATGTAATATGTTATAATACTATAAATTAGAAATGAGGTTATACTATGAAATCAATTAGAACATATGTATCAATTATATTAAGCATTTTTATAATGATAATAATATTTAAGTTTTCCAATCAACAAGGAGATATATCTTATGGAATTAGTTACAAAGTAACGAACTTATTAGAAAGTTTAAAAATAAGTGAACACATTCCATTAATAAACAATTCCCTAAGTTATACCGTCCGAAAGATTGCCCATATTACACTATATTTTATTTTAGGAATACTTATCTCAAATTCCACAATATTTATCATGAAGTTAAAGAAAACGCAAATCAAAAGTTACACGATATTTTTAATATCATCAACAATATGTTTTGTGTACGCTTGTTTAGATGAATTTCATCAAACTTTCATTGGTGGAAGAACAGGTAAGTTTTCTGATGTTGGTGTAGATGCCATTGGATTTATAACTTCTATATTGATAGTAATATCCGTAAACAAGATAGTCACTATACTTAATAAAAAGCGATAATATCTTATAATGCACCGTCCATTTTCAACACTGTTTTAACAGTTTTTAAAATCAATTTGAAATCCAAGAATAGCGAACGATTTTTTATATATTTAATATCAAGTTCAACTTGTTCATCAAAATTTAGATTACTTCTTCCACTACATTGCCAAAAACAAGTCAAACCACCTTTTACAAGAAGTCTATTCATTTGATACGAAGTATATTGAACGACTTCTCTAGTAATAGGAGGTCTTGGCCCAACGATTGACATATCACCTTTTAATATATTAAAAAGTTGAGGTAACTCATCAATGGAAGTTTTTCTAATAAACTTACCTATTCTAGTTATTCTAGGGTCATCTTTAGACTTAAAGATAATATTTCCATCAATTTCATTTAGATGTTTTACTTCATTAAAGCGTTCTTCTGCGTCAACATACATAGAGCGGAACTTATACATTTTAAATATTTTGCCATCTTGAGTATATCTTTGCTGAACGAAGATTGGCGAACCTTTATCATCAATATATATGATTACAGAAACAACCAACATCAACGGAGATAACACAACTATAGCAATCACTGAAAGCACTATATCAAAAAAACGTTTTAATATTACATACATATATGAACCGTTTGTTTTGATATCTGTATTAAGTAGAGTATTATGCACTAACTCAGATACATCACAAGGTTCTACAATAAAAGATTGGTCAACAACATTATCTGTTGTATAGTTAGTATTCAAATTAAAGACCTCCTTTTATTGTACTAGAAAATATAGGTGAAATGTTTGCATAGACTGTCAATCCTTTCATAGAAGCATATTACAATTACATATTCCAAACGATTAAGAAATATTATTTATTACGTTTTCTAGTAAATATAGCACCAGTCATTCCAGCAACAGCAGTAGATAATAATAATACTTTCAAGCCTATATTAGTGCTGTCGCTAGTAGCAGGTGAATCTTTAGTATCATTATTAACAGTTACCGAACTACTTGCAGTAGTAGTAACTTGAGTATCTGATTCGATTTCAGCTGGAACTTCAGCTTTAGCTTGAACCACATCATCATCACTATTAGAATACTTTAATAAAGTGATACCACCAAGACTATCAAAGTTAGCAGTAATTTCGCCAGTTTCAGAGTTATAGTCTGTTGGTTCAATAAATGATACGCTTCCATCATTAGGATTAACTTCCATAATAACTAAGTCATCTTTATCCATATCTTTAGCGAGTTCGGTTTTAAAAGATGTTTGAATGTTACCATTAATATCGTAGTAACTGTTAGAACCATCAGTTGCGACCAAATCTACAACGGGCATTAAAGCTTCAAGATTAGATACATCTAAAGTTTTTCCATTATTAGTAGAAACAACATCTGTTTGAGTAGCATCTATATCATTTAAGAAATCTGAAACAGATGTTATACTGTCATCATCATTAAACTTATCCACTCCCGATTTAACAGTACTAGATAGATATTGGTTAGTATTAGCATCTTGTAAAGTTAAAGCAGTATTTTTAGGTAATGCAGTACCGCCAGTTATCAACTGAATACCACTAGGTACAAGTTGACCAATACTTGGAGCAGCCATGACAGGAGTAGCCATCATTAAAGATGCACTTGCTAAAGTTGTAGCTATACCAATAATAGTTTTTGAAAACTTTCTCATAAAAAATCCTCCTTATATTTTAGATATATATAGATTAAATTTCCTTATAGAATAGTTCTAAAATTTTCTCTTTAAGAGCAGTTTCATCATAATAAAACTCATCATGAGAATCACCAATATTAACTTTGTTTTCACCTTGTATTGAGTAATAGTCATCGGAAAATTTAACAATATCTATAAGATTAATTAAATCAATATACTTATTTTTAGTAATACTTGTTTGAAGATAGTCATTCATTTGCTGAAATCTATCCCAAAGAGTAGTATATTCATTTTGACTAATTTGAGATTTTAGCTTTTCAAAGAAAGCTGACATATAAGATTCTTGACGTTCCAATCTACCAACATTACTAAAATCCTTGTTAATGTCACGATAGTGTAAGTAATCAGTAACATTAGAATCGTCTAAGTTTACTTGTCTTCCCTTAGTCATAGTTGGATATAGTTCAATTAAATCATCATTAGGAACAGTAACAGTAACGCCATCTACCAAGTTATTCATATATGGTATGGAAGTTTGATTAGTTACAATATATTCATCTATTGGAATATTATTAAACAATGTAGATACGGCTTCTTTTAAATTTAAACAACTAGCCTTTCCACCATCACCATAACTATAAGCGTAGCCAATATGCGATGTATAAGTACCTAAATCCGTACCATTTATAGAAAATCTTCTAATAGTGGTCATAGTATCACGATTTATAGATACTACTGTCATTTTTTTATCCAATCTATTTAAAACTATCAAGAATATACTGTCAGCTCTAGGCTTGTCGCCGTATTTAGTAGTTGCGACCATTTCCTCTTTAGAATCTATACCAGCGTATAACAGAGTGGTTATCTGAGTATTATATTGATACTGTTTGCCATTGTAAGTTACATACATATACTTACCACTAGAATCTCCTATTTCACTACCTATTGTGACGTGTTTTCCTTGTTGAGAGTTCCAAAGATAGAAACCATATCCAACAACACCAATAATTCCTAAAACTGATATTAATACTATTATTACATTAGATTTTAACAAATTACAGAGTTTTTTCATAACTATAAAACCTTCTTTTATTTACGTTTCCAAGATTTCTTTTTCTTTGATGTAGTATCACCATACCCATAACCATAACCATATCCATAGCCGTAACCATAGCCATATCCATAATCTTTGCTACCGACTTTATTAAGAACTACACCCAATATATTAATATTAGCAGATTCCAATTTTTTTCTAGCATAATTTACACAATTTTTATCAGTGACACCACTTTCAACGACTAATATTGTAGTATCGCATAGTTTAGATATCAATATACCATCGATAATAAGGTTTATAGGAGGAGTATCGACTATTATGTAATCATACTTTTCTTTTAGATATTCCATCAACTTTTGAAGTTCTATCTTAGATACCAATTCACTAGGATTAGGAACTCTAGCACCAGAAAATATAATATCTAAGAACTTATCATTGGTATTATATATAATTTCGTCAGCATGATTTTGATTAGTTAAAAATTCACTTAAACCAACTACACTAGTATTTATTTTGTAAGTAGATTTAACTGTAGAATTTCTAATATCGGTATCAAAATACAATACTTTTTTATTTAAGTTAGCAAGACTCTTAGCCAAATTAAATGCGACAACAGACTTTCCTTCATTTGGAAGCGAACTAGTTATAGCAATAATCTTAAGATTACTTTCATTTAATTGAATACTTCCTCTAAGAATATTAATGGATTCTTTAACTTCCATAGGCAAATCATCTTGTACTAAAGATACTACCTTTTCATTATCCATGATTAAAAATCTCCTTTAATTTTTTTTGTTCTTATCATTTTCGTAGTAAGGAACAGCTGTCAATACAGGAATATTAAGATACTGTTCAATATCTTCCTCATTTTTAACTGAGCTATCTATAATTATTTCAACTATTAGAATAATTAATATAAAAACGAATCCCACACCAGCACCAATACATAAGAACTTCATTAAACTAGGAGTAACATCTTGAACAGAATCAGATTCTGAACGGTCAATAATGGTAGGTTCGCCACTACCGATTATTTTATATATCTGTTGAACGCTAATACTCATTAAAGAGTTAGCAATATCACGACATATAGTAGGGTCATCACAAGAAACGTATATTTTAACTATATGCGATGAACTAGGCGTTTCAACAGTAATTAACTGTTTTAACTGTTTGTAATCCAAACTTAAATTCAAATCGCTAATGACTTCTTTCAAAACCGTTCTACTGGTGATTATTTGAGCATAATCTTCAGTTAAAGCAGAACTCAATTGTAAATCAGAAAATGTCAAAAGGGAATCTGTATTAGTTATATATATAGATGTATCTGCTTTATAAGTAGGTTTTAGTAAAAATTTATGATAACAGCCAAATATAGACATGCCAATCGCTACAAATACAACTATAAATTTCCATTTACTTAATAAAAAATAGAAAATTTCTTTTAAATCTATTTCTATTTCGTCATCATTTTTATTAAAAATAACTCTGTTGTTTTCTTCCATGATATATAATAATCTCCTAAAATTAAAAATATTAACATAATATATCTATATAATACCATATCTAAACAAATTTGTCAAGATATATATATAAATTTCTAATTAATATAACACTAGTAAATAACAATTTAATATATCTTTTATACCATAAATTTGAATTTAGAACTTATAAAAATCCAATATTTATATTTATATAGGATAATCGAAGTAATTCGATGTAAAGGTATAGATATATTTAATCTATAAATTTTAATCAAAAATAGGGAGCATTATTTTAAAGAAAAAAACCTAAAAAACGACACTCCTTTGTGAAATATTCAATTTTTACTAACGATTTGAAAGTTCAATTTCTCTATGTGATAACTCATCTTGAACTTCTTTCTTTATGTGTTTTTTTACTATAAAGTAAGATGCAACTATAAATGTTGCTGTTATTAACCAACTTATAGGATATGCCATCAAAAGTCTTTCAAAGGTAGGATTGCTTTTGTAAATAGTATTTACCCATAAAATTCTAAAGCCACATATTCCAAATATGGATATCATAGCAGGAACAAGAGAGTATCCATATCCACGCAAACTTCCCGAAAATACTTCAATAGCAAGATTTACAAGTTCAAATGATATAACCCATTTCATTCTAATAACTGCCAACTTAATAACTTCTGTATCTGTTGAATACAAACTGCTTAATGGATTTGCAAATATCAAAACTAACGAACTCATTACTATGGTAGCCAATCCACCTAAGAGCATACATAACATCACCGATTTTTTACAACGGTCTAATTTACAAGCACCGTAATTTTGTCCAGTAAAGGTTACACTAGCTTGACCAAAAGCGTTCAACAGATAGTACACAAAGATTTCAAAGTTCAAAGCTACAGCAGATGCTGACATTATTACTGAACCTAAATCATTAATCTCCGATTGAATACTTATGTTAGATATAGAAAATACCATACCTTGCAATCCTGATGGTATACCTATTCTAGCGATTTCTTTTAATATGCGACCATCAATAGCAAGTTTTTTAAAATCAAGTTTAAGATATCCTTTTTCATGTGTAAGAAAGTATAACAGTAAACTAGAACTTACTATTTCAGAGATTACAGTAGCTATTGCAACTCCAGATACGCTCATTTTCAAGCCTAAAACGAATACAAAGTTTAAAGCAACGTTTATAACTCCAGATATAAGCAAACTTATCAAAGGACGTTCAGTATCACCTTTACTTCTAAGAATAGCCGATGAAAAGTTATATAACATTTCAAAAGGCATACCCAAGAAGTATATTTTTAAGTAAGTGGTAGCTAAATCGATAGTTTCACTAGGAGATTTCATAAACTGTAACATTGGTCGTGAGATAAATAATCCTAATACTGCCAAAAACAATCCACTAACGATTGCTAACAAAATAGATGTATGTACAGCTTTTTCTATCTGTTTATGGTCCTGTTGTCCGATATATCTTGAAATTACAACGTTTGCACCTACTGATAAGCCTACAAAAAGATTAACCATCAAATTAATTATAGGACCATTACTACCAACGGCAGCCAGAGCATTTTTATCAGCGAACCTACCTACTACGGCAACATCGGCTGAATTGAATAGTTGTTGTAACATACTACTCAAAGCTAACGGTATAGCAAAGATTAAAATTTTATTCCAAAGAGAACCTTCTGTAAGATTTTTCTCTTTTTTAAGGACTTCTTCCATTAAAATACACCTCGATATAATATTTACATTTAAAACTCTAACAATTAGAATCTAAATCGTCAGCCAACTCCAATAGGAAGTTAATCACGGAACTTTTTTCTTTACGTTCTGGAGGGATACGACATATACACTGTTCAATGGCATCGGAGGCGACATTAACAGCGATACTCTCATCGCAAACACGAAAACCTTTTTTAGTCATTTGAAGCATATAACTATTTTTCATACACCAACAGTTAATCGATGGCAAAGATACATAATCTTTTTCCGATGCAAGAACAATCTTTAAGCCGTCATCACTTCTTAACTGTTCAGCTAGATTACGAAGTTCCATAGCATAATATTTCGGTTGGATAATAATTTTTCTATCACAACATATTGATAAACTATTACTTACAAAACTTTTTTTGTACACTCTTTCGAGCATCTTTTCTAACTGAAATATCAAAATAGTATTATTTTCACGTTTAGATGTTTCAAAATAATGAATACCTGTAATCTTTCTAAAATGATAGTTTAAATTCAATATATTATCAATAACACTGTCTTCTATATTGTTTATTGATAATACTTCTTTTAACAATTCTGGATTAACTCCTATAAATGCAGGAACTGGCAAAAAGGCTAAAAAACTATCTCTACTTTTAAACCTTGGAATATTTTCAATAACTGTCGATACTTCAAATGGTTGATAGCTCTTAAATAATGGATAATAACTATCTAGAGTATTTTTAATCATCTTTTCATGTTGAATTACTATATTTTTATCTGTAAATATCATAGTATTGGAATTTATTTTATCTATGGATAAGCACATCATAGATATGGCATGATTTATTATTATAAATGAATTGTTCATAATGCAATCATCATAATATTGACAGTAAAACCAATCCACATTGGAGTTGAATAGTATTGAACTACATACATTGAAAAAATTTCTAAAATTCTCCTTAGATGTAGAATAGTGAATTATAAACGTTGCATGAAAATTTTTCTTTAACAATCTAGTAAGACGTTCCACAAACCTATGTGAAAAGTTTACATCTTCGCAAAGCCATTGAAATTCTTCACAATCGAAGAATACTATTTCAGCTGGTTCGACAATATTGTCAGCATAATCCAAGATTTTGCTTACTGCTTCACGTCTGCCGTCGTTTTCATTAAAGATTATCACTGGAACTGTCTTAACATTTCCAAATATTTGTTGATGCGTTGGAGCAATTTGAGTAAGATTTTCATTGGATAAAGCATATCTAAGATGATATTCAATGCTATGTTCATCGCTAAACTTTTCATGAGGAAATAAATCTCTTAAAACTCTAATTATCGAAGATTGGGAGGTATCATCATTATTAAGGATAAAGTCTATAATCTCATCGAAATACACCGAATTTTTATTTAACTGTCTAGAACCTGTTCGCCATTTACTAATCAAACTGGTATCGACGTGCAACGCTTGAGCCATAGAAGTAGTTGGGATATTCAATTCATTCATAATATGACCAAGCACTGAAAAAGTCTTATTTTTCATATATTTACCACCTATTCCATATAATATCTAACACAAAGTATATTATATCATAAATATAGATATTTTACAATAAAAAAATCGCCTACTAATAAGTAGACGATAAACAATACATAGATTTTTAACTATAATTTTTATTTATCAGTAGATTTTTTATTTACATTTAAGATTATTATGGCTAAAAGTACCAATAGCATTCCAATAATCTTAAATGATGTCATAGTTTCCTTAAAGAATAGCACTCCCACGATAGTAGCAACAAAAGGTTCAACGGTCGCCAAAATAGATGCTTTACCTGCTTCCATTCCATAAAGACCTTTAGTGTACAATAAAAATGGAAGTACTGTACTAACTACAGCCAAAGCTAATGAAGATAAAATTCCTTTAAGTGATATAAGTAAATCAAAATTTTGAACTATCCCAGAAAAAGGAACAGAAAATATAGTAGCTACGACAAATGTATAAGTGGTTATGGTAATAGCACTGTACTTATCTACTAAGAACTTTCCGAATATGCTATAAAGAGCGTATCCCAAACCCGAACCCAATCCAAGTAACAACGCAAAGATAGATATTTTATCCGAACTAGAGAAAGCTCCTGTAACTAGAGCCAATCCTAGAAAAGTCATCACTAAGGATATCAACTTTTTTTTAGTAATCTTTTCCTTAAACAAGATTACCGATAGTATCATGACAAATATTGGAGCAGTATACAATAACAATGCAGGTATAGATGCACCTCCAATAATATCGATTGCCTCAAAGTAGCAATAGTTAAAGAATATAATACTTCCAACACCAGTACCAATAAACAATGGGATATCTTTAAGTTTTATTTTCAACTGTTGTCTATCTTTTAACAACAGATAAAAAACTAGTACTAAAGCAGAAAAAAGCACTCTAATTGAAACCACTTGCATAGAATTAAATCCAATAATTCTCAACTGATTTACAAATATAGATATTATTCCCCATAAAGTACCAGCCACAATTATATATAAAGCATTTTTAATAACAATCACTATCCTTATATAAGTTTATAGAACATCATGGAAGTACATACTGCATAATTCCATGATGTTCCAATAATTTAATTAACGCCAATATATCCACAAATATGATTTGCAAGGTCATCTAAGGACATTGAGCTTGTATTTACGCATAAATCGTAATATTGAGGTTTTCCCCATTCATAAGATGAGTAATAGTTAAAATAATACTCTCTATTCTTTTCTTTTTTATCGACGTAATTTTTCGCCTTAGAGTAGCTTATATTTTTACGATGTGCTACTTGTTTAATCCTGTCCTCATAATTTGCAGATACAAAGATATCTATAGTTTTAATACCTGCTTGTTCAAGTACATAGTTTGAGCATCTTCCGACTATGATACAAGGTGACATCTTTGCAAGTTGAAGAATAATATTAGATTGTATTAAAAACATCTTATCAGTAGTAGAAGCATCATATTCTTTAGCAGCGTACATACTTCCCGATGTAAGAGCATGAAGTAACTCATTTCTAGGAGTTTCCTCACCTTTTCTGATAGCATCTTCAGAAATATTTAATTCTTTAGATGCGTACTTTATCATATCCTCATCATATACAGGAATATTAAGTTTTTTAGCTAAATCTCTAGCCAATTCTCTGCCACGGCTACCGTACTGTCTGCCGAAAGTTATAATCAACTTGTGACCAGTTTTCTGTTCATACTCTTTACCACCAGAATACTTAGTAACGTCCACATCGACATCAACAGATGGAATTTCCTCATAACCAGCTTGTTTTTCATAACCTGAAATAATCCAATCCCTATTAGCAGATATTCCAAGGTACTCATCGGAAAAGTTAGAAACAATTTCTTTTTGTGGGAACTTCTTTAGATACCAAGTTTTCATAAGTATCAAATATACCACAAAGGCAGATGGAAAACCAAAGAAGTAACCAAAATCGGAAAATATATTTGCGAATACTGTACCTACTAAAAGAGAAATCATTCCGCAAACGTTGACACCACCATGATATCTATATTGACCATCATTTTTAAACAACTCTTGAACGTTTAAATGACGTTTTCTAATAATATAATAATCGCAAATCATTATACCTGCAATAGCAGATAGTATTGAACCAAAATATCCTAAATAGGTATATAACTGATTTAAAATATTCCAAGGTTGAACTAAACAACCTATCAAACCAGCAATAATGACTGATACTTTATATGGAAGATTCCATCTTGCACCTGCATTAGTGAAGCACATAGCAGGAGGCACTAAGTTAGCAGCCGTATTAGTTGACCATTGAGCCAAAATAACCATAACTAATAGAATAACTAAAGTTACTCCGTGTGCTTGTTGTTGAATTACTTCAACGGGATTCCAGTTGCCAGTAGTCTTATATGATATTGCACCAATAATAGCAATAAAAGCCTCTATTATAGGAAGTGTTACAAATTGAGGTATCCAGTTATTTTTATTTCGTTTGAGCCAATTTCTTTCACCCATAGGAGCTTTTAAACTTCTAGTCATATTAGGAATATCTGCGGCCAAAGCAGCCCACATACCCATGTTAGCACTCATAGTAACGAACCAATAACTCGCTGATGGTTGTGCTGGGTGATATCCTAGTATTGAAAAGTTTTGAAGTACTGCAAGTTGATTTACTTTATAGAACATCCAACAAGTAATTAAAATAATACAAGGTGATGCAATTGAGGAAAACTTATCTATAGCTTTTAGACCTAGCATAGTATTTACAATCTGTAACACTGCAAAGATAATAAACCATAAGAACCAGTTATCAACGCCAAATAGAGCCATAGTAAAGTAGTTTATCGCAGTTGAACCGATATAAGTATTAATTCCAAACCAACAAGATGCTATAATACCTCTAATTATGGCTGGAATATGTACGCCTTTAATTCCAAAAGGAGCTCTTAAATAGGTAGCAAAGGATAGTCCGTGTTCAACGCCAATATCACCAGTTAGACTACCTATAAAGGCTATTATAAGATTTGCTACAAACGTTGCCGATGCGACTCCAAACACACTCATCTTTTCTATACCACTTGCACCGAAACTAAACACCGAGATAACTATAGCCATACCTATCCAAATGTTAGCAAAACCAAGTCCACTAAGGGTTCTCATTCTAGATGTAACAGGAATTACATCTTCGGAAATAAGGGAATTTTTGGAATTGTTTTTGATGCTTTCTTTCATTCTCATCACGTCCTTAATATAAATAAAGCTATACTTATTTAAGATAATAAGTATAGCTTCATTGCTAATATTTATAATTTACATACTATCCTTACTAAGGGCATATGTAAGGATAGTATTAAAATATTCTATTACTTACCAACTCTTAATAGAGCAGTTGCATCAACATCTACGGTCATAGTATCTGGATTGATTACAACACCATAAGAATTTTTAGCATCTTCGATAGTAGTAAAATCGTCTAAAACGTCACCTAGAACGAGTTTAGGGTCTCTTTCAAAAGGATTTCCATAACCACCACCACAAGGAGTGCGTATTTGAAGAACATCATTAGCATTAAATTCCTCATCGGAAAGTTTAGATTGTAATGAAATAGGGTTATCTGAATTAGGATTTTTAGTCATACTAGCAGAATGACCATCAGAACCACCAAATAGACCTTTAGGAGCTTCAATATGTCTGTCACCCTCACAAGTTACAGTACCTTCTTGTAAGAAACGTGTTTCACGGATAATTCCAAGACCACCTCTCCACTTACCAGCAGCGACAAGTTCAGGATTAAGTTCATAGCGTTCTACTCTTAGTGGATAGTGCCATTCAATCTCTTCAATAGGAACGTTTCTAGTATTAGCTACTAAAGCGTCACAAGCATCGATAGCATCTTTACCATAACGACCACCATAAGAACCCTCATCAACTTCAAGATATACCCAATATTCGCCCTTATCCTTGTTAAAACCGTTATAGCTTACAAAGTGGATATGTGCACTTGTACCAGCAGATACTCTTTCTGGCATAACATCAGCAAGAGAACGCATTACGCAATCGGCTAAAAGGTTAGCTTGATTAAATCTTGAGAATGACGCTCTAGGGAAGTTAGGATTGAAGATACAACCCTTTGGAGCAATAACAGTAACAGGTCTTCTCATACCATCATTTTGAGGAATATACTGTTGATACACATCATCATCAAGGAATAAAGCGTGCATAATATAACTAATAGACGTCATTGTCGTACCCTCAAAGGAAGCATTAAAAGCAGTATAGACTTCGTCAGCACTTCCAGTTAGGTCGATAGTTACATTATCGCCTTTAATAGTAGTAGTTGTGCAAACTTTCAATCTTTTATCAAGATTAATACCATCATTATCAAGATATCCTTCTGCGTAGTAAGTACCATCTGGAACTTTTGCTATAGCATTTCTTAACATTCTTTCAGAGTAGTCCATCCAATCTTCGATAGCAGAAAATACAGTTTCAATACCATACTTATCAAGAAGTTCAGTAAATCTCTTGATACCATGTTGAGCAGAAGCAATCATAGCTTTCAAGTCATTTTCATTCATAGAAGGTGTACGAACATTATCGAGAATCATTTGCCAAAGTTGTTCATTCTTTTTACCTTTTTCATATAGCTTTAAGGCGTAATATATTCTAGTTTCTGCGTAGATGTCACGAGCAAATACGTCCATACCAGGAGTATGAGAACCGTTATCCAATAAGTGAGCTTGTACGCATGAGAAACTTATAAGTTTTCCCTTATAGAAGATTGGTAAACAGATATGTAAATCTGGTGAGTGAGAAGTTCCATAATATGGGTGATTATGAATAAAAATATCTCCCTCATGAATATCCTCAAGTTTCCATCTAGTTAAGATGCCCTTAACGTTACCACCTATAGAACCAACGTGCATTGGAGTGCTTTCACTTTCACACAATTGACGACCAGTAATATCTACGATACCAGCACCTATATCCTCGGATTCACGAATGATACTAGAATAAGACATTCTATAAAGAACCATGCCCATCTCTTGAGCAATCATTTTAAAAGAACCTCCAAGAACTTGTAAAGTAACGGGGTCTACTTCTATTCTAGGGATATTTAAACCCTCAATCATTTTATTAGTCATATATATCATTCCTTTCCAAATCAATCTTGAGCATTAATATCAATAACTATAATGCCGTAATCATTAACATTTCCGACACAATCAGGTTCAATAACGATGGTTGTATCCATTTGATTAATAATTGCAGGTCCAGATATAACGTCACCAGCCTTAAACTTAGTTCTGTCATAGACCTTAGTCATCATGTGTTTAGGTTGACCATCGACTTTAAAAGTAACTTGTCTTTCGCCCACTACAGCACCTGAGATATCACCATTACCCTTTTCAATCTTAATAGGTTGTAAATCCTCGATTTTACCAGTGCCTATTACACGAATGTTTACTATTTCAACGGCAACTTGACGGAATGAACGACCAAACTGTTTCTTATGAATTTCATGGAATGAATCTTTTAACTTTTCGATAGTTTCCTCAGTAACTTCACCACCGATTACAGGAACTCTCATTTCATAGCCTTGACCTTCATAACGACAATCGGCAACACGTTGAATAACAATCTTATCATCAGTCATATTATCTTCGACTAATCTATCATAGGCTTCTTTTTCAAGAACCTTATAATCTTCATTTAGAACGTCTAACTTTATGTTGGTTGAAAGTTGCATTTCAGTCTTAGAGAAGTCATACATAAGGTCAGTATTAACAAGACCCACTGCACACAAAGCTCCTGGATTTAATGGAACTATTACATTTTTCATGCCAAGTTCTCTAGCAACGGAACAAGCGTGTAATGAACCTGCACCACCACAAGCAAATAGAGCGAACTCACGAGGGTCGAAACCACGTCTAATACTTTCTTTTTCTATCTCTTGAATCATGTTATTATTCATAACGTCTATAATGCCCAAAGCAGATTGATACAAGTCCTTGCCAAGTGGAGTTCCAACCTTATCCATGATAGCTTTTTCAGCAAGTTCTGGTTTAATTTCCATACGACCACCAAGAAGTTTAGTACCAAGTCTACCAAGAATGATATTCGCATCGGAAACGGTAGGTTCTTGACCACCTCTATCATAACAAGCAGGACCAGGAACAGCTCCAGCACTTTGAGGACCAACTCTAAAGAAACCACCCTCATCGATATACGCCATAGAACCACCACCAGCACCGATAGTACCAACATCAATCATAGGAACCATAGCAGAATAGCCACCAACCTTAGTATCTAAGATATGTTTCATACTAGGTTGTAAATCTGCAAGTACTGAAATATCTGCTGATGTACCACCGATATCCAAAGTGATAACATTGTTAATATCAGTAAGTTTAGTAGTCCAAATTGCACCAAGAACGCCTCCAACTGGACCAGATAGTAACAAGTTTACTGGCTTCTCTTGAGCCGCTTGTGCAGATGCTACTCCTCCAAACGATTGCATTAAATGTACTTTTGCAGTATAACCTTGTTCTTTCAAAGTCTTTTCAAGTTGCTTGATATACTTAGCAGTTGTAGGACCTATATAAGCATTAAGACCAGTAGTAGTAAAACGTTCGTACTCTCTAAATTGAGGTAAAACCTCAGAACTCAAAGAGATATAAACTTCTGGATATTCTTCCTTAATAATTTCTTTTACTCTTTGTTCGTGTGCAGGGTTCAAGAATGAGAATAAAAAGCAAACTGCAATTGCCTCGACTTTGTCGGCTTTCATTTTTCTTACAGCGTTTCTTACTTCATCTTCATCAAGTGGAATAAGTTCTGCACCATCAGGAGCGACGACACGTTCCGAAACCACATATCTGTCACGTCTTTGGCATACGGGATATTTTTGCCAAGGAATATCTTCCACAATAGAGAAGTTTGTAGGTCGTTTATGACGTGCAATATGAATAATATCTCTATATCCCTTAGTAGTAATCATACCTGCTCTTGCACCCTTGTGTTCAAGAACCATATTAGTAGCAATAGTAGTACCATGAAAGATTTCTTGAATTTCATTATGTTTAATATTAAGTTTATCGCAAATTGCGTTTATACCTTCCATCATACCGATTGATGGGTCATGTGGAGTAGTTGAAGTCTTATACACTTCAATCTTTCCATTATCGTCTACATATATAAAGTCTGTAAACGTACCACCTACATCAACGCCTATTCTTTTCATACCGTTCACTCCTTCTTTAAATAAAGATAATGGTGCCCAAAAAACTATTGGACACCATTGTCTACAAAGATATTAGATTTATATTGAATATATGTAAATAATCAAAACTTATTATTACTTATCGTATTTTCTTGCGTGTTTTGTATATACAGATGAGTCAATACCCTCAAGATACTTTACAACCTCATCTACAGGAACAACATCGCAGAACTTAGCTTCCATATCAAAAAGATTCCATTCAACTACACCAGGAACACGGTCGCCTACAGTTCCTTCTGGAACTATTGTTTTAAAGCCGTAACCTGTAGAATCCATTACAGTGTGTCTAACACAAGCGCAAGCAGTAGCACCCATTACTATAAGAGTATCAACACCAAGATAGTTAAGTGTCTGTGCTAGATGTGTACCAAAGAAGTTAGATGCAAACTTCTTGTGAATTACTGGTTCTTCTGGAAGTGGCTTTAACTTAGGGTCGATTTCCATCCATTCACTATTGATATCAAGTGTTGTAAGAGGAATCTTTTCGTCCCATCTTGGAAGGTCCATCTGAGCCTCACCTAAGAAACCAGTGGTTGTATGGAAAATAGGAACACCTGATTTTCTACCAGCCTCAAGAACTTTTAAAGCCTCAGCACAAACTTCTTCGGAGTGGTTACAAGTAAAAGGGTGACCTTCACTCATCCAAGCCTTAGCCATATCAACAGTTGTGATTGCTGGAGCTTTACCAAAACCCATCTTACGCATAAAACCGCGTTCTTTATATATTTCTCTTGCTTCTGCAAAAGCCTTCTTTAAGAGTTCTTCATCAAACTCATAGTTATCCACAAACTTGAAATCTTTATTTTCAGCCATAACAATTACCTCTCTTATAACACGATTAGTATCTTACAGTGAATTTATTATCCGGATATTTGTTCTCTGTAACTGTCTATATTATAGCAATAGATATAGAAAAAATCAATAATTTAAGGGCAATTGTCCAATAGCTTACATTGACAAATCATTGACACTAAATAATTGACTTTTGATACCAAAATATAATACCAATATTAGATTTCTTATTATCGACTAAAAGCATATCTCGTATTTATGTGGCTTGATGGGTAATCTTGTACACTATGGAACTATAAATTATTATTTATTATCTATTAATTATTATTTGAAAAATACATATCTAAAGCCTTTTGGATAGTTTCAGCAACTTCATCATTAGAAGTTTTTTTGTCAAAGTATTTTGAAAAGACATCTTTGTCTATCGATACCTTAACCTTAGTACGACTATTAGATTTCTTATCATCAACTATTAGACTTTCAAGAAAATCGAATGAAGTATTATTATCCTTAAAAGCACTTCTAAGATTTTTAGAAAGTTTTATATCAATCTTCTTACCATACTTAGATACTATCTCATAGATAACATTTTGAACATCATTAGATATATAAGAGAGTTCCACACCAACTCTTAAAGGGAGAGTTTTATCGTCAAGCATATCTTTAAATGGCTGAATTAGATAGTTTACTCTTAACAATCTAGCGACAGTATTTTTAGATAGTCCATATTCATTTCCGACTTTGCTTAAAGAAGTATCCCCAACTAACTTCTTCCCCATTGGGGAAGAAGTTGTTCCACTTTCCAAACGTTGCAACTCTGCGATTATATCGTTGCGTTTACCTTGAGAGAACATCTTAGAATGTTGCACTTTAAGAACACTAGCCTGTTCAGAAATCAATAAATCGTTGAACCCACGCTGTAACAGATTAGTTTCAATAACATATATTTCAGCCTCATCTGGAGAGAGATTTTCTTTAATCAAAGCAGGGATATATTCCAAACCAACGATTTTAGCACCTTCAACTCTGTTGTGTCCCGAAAGTATTTCATACTTAGAACCATCATGTAAAGGTTGAACTATTATAGGATTTAATATGCCATTCTGTCTAATGCTCTGTACTAAATCGTCTAAACGTTCACCAGAGTACAATCTAAACTGATGATTATGATATGGCACTAATATTTCTATAGGCAACTCTTTAATTTGATTATTTTGAGTTAGTATTCCATTAAAATTAAATTTAGACATAGATTACTCCTTACAGACAAACTCTTTAGCTAACTGTTGATAAGCCGTTCCCAATTTAGAAGTGCTCAAGCATAGACTTTTTTTACTTTTAGTACTCTTAGATGCCTCTGTAGAACGTGGGATATAAGTATCAAAGATAATATCATTATAATTATCTTGTAGAAGTTGTAATACTTCCTTACTCATATTAGTATTATCCACCATAGTTGGAACTATGCCACAAATTTCAATCTTAGGATTTAGAACTTCTTTAACTTGGTCAAAGACTTCATATAGCTTAGATATTCCATCATAAGCAAACTTTTGAGTCTGTACTGGAATTAATACTTTATCACAAACTGCAAGAGCATTAATCAATAATATAGCCAAAGTAGGAGGGCAATCTATGAAAACGTAGTCATAAGATGAAACTATATCACTACTGCCAATAACTCTTTTCAAGACGGTTTCCTTAGAAAAAGTTCCTGATAGATAATTTTCAACACTAGCAAGGTTCAAATCCGATGGTATATAATCGATACCATTAGCCTCACTATGTTGGATACTTTCCTTAATAATAGGTTTTTGATGCGATATAATGCACATCATTAAATCGGATATAGTAGTAATATCATCATTATTTTCAAAACCCAAATATTCTGATAGGTTAGCCTGAGTATCAAAATCGATTAAAAGAACTCTTTTTCCTAATAACTGTAAAGCAACACCTAGATTCATAGCAGTAGTAGTTTTACCTACTCCACCCTTTTGATTTGCAATGGCTATAATTTTTGACATAACAATAACTCCTTTTTTATTACCAAATTACCTCTTAATTGAATATTATAACATATCGATACAAAATAGTCAACGTACACCAATTGAGTATAAATTTAAAATAAAATAAAGTGTATAAGTAAAAACTTATACACCATAGACTTCTTGATTAAATGATAGACGTTCTACAGGTTCAATTATAATTTTATGTCTTTCAAATATCAAACTTATAATTTGTTCCTGAGTAAAGGGTTCTTCCAATAGCCAAAAAGTGTTATCTTTATTATATTTTTTTTCCAGTAGAGCTTGTAATCGACAACAGCTACTAAAACTTACAAAAGATTTCTCTATTTCATCATAAAAGAACTTAAACTTTATGACTGGAAACTCATTAAAAGAAGTATCTTGAATAGAAGTGTTGCTATCAACATAGCTATGAGGAATTTCAAGAGTTTCTGTAATTTCATTAGATGTTTCTTGTGGTAATTCAACTTGAGTTTCAATATCTTCTCTTACTTCTTCAATAGAAAGACTTTCTGTAGTATAGAGCCAATCAGATAAACTAGAAACGTTATAGTTACTTTTAGTAGGTTCGTCATCATTTTTTTCGGAATTTTTCAAATTTGGAGCAAAAATATAATCATTTATCTGTTTTTTAACTATGGCCCAAGTATACTTAAACAGATTATTTATCTTATTATCCTCCACTTTGATATTAGCATATACGGAATATATATATCTATCTGTACTAACATTTAACTTAATTCCAGAGTTGTCTATATAATCCATAAGTGTAGTCAACTGCTTGATAGTGTAAGCCTCATCGCACTTATAGTAAAGACTTTGAACCGCATCACCTGTAGATTTACTATCATTCTCAACGATAGTAGCCAAATCTTTTTTATTTTGAATGGTAAAAGTCAAGGCTACGACCTTCCTACAAGATAAATTTTTCTCATAAGATACTACAATATCAGTATACTCATTAATATCTTTAATGATAGGTTCTAATTGAGTTTGCCTAAAGTTTCTAAATTCTGTCACACTAACGGATATCATTTTTTGAAGAACACCCAACTCTAACCTAATACCACCAAGTTTTTCATACTGTTTCATAACCTCATAGAACCTTATTTTTGCCACGGAGTTCAACTTTATTATATTTTTGAGCATATAAGAAGTATAATTTTTTTTCAAATCAAAAAGATATGGTAAAATTTTATCATTACAAGAAACCTCTATAAATCTTACATTATCTCTTTTATACCTAAATCTGCTATATAGCGTCAAGATATCCTCATTGTCATCATCGTAGACAACTACCGTACGGGACATAATCTTACGGATAGCATTTCTTAAATGAGTAGTATGCAAAGTGACTCCAAATATTTTTTCAAAGTCGGATAAAGGTATCTTTACATCTCTAGTACTGACATCTCTAGCATTAATCTTAGAAAGATATAAGCAAAAAAATCTAAGTTCTGTTAAACTCATATCTTTAGATATCATAGCGTTCAAATAATTTGCCTTTTCAATCCATTTTTTTTCATCCATAATTTACCTTCTTTCTAATATCTATGATATCTATATTGTATCATCGTAACATCTAAAAGTCAAGATTTAAAAATAGATGTTACGCCGACAAACCATAGATTTTCGTATGACAACCCATAGATATTACCGTGACAAACTATAGACCTTACTATGACAAACTATAGATGTTCAAATGACAAACTATAGACTTTACGTGACAAACTATAGATGTTACGCGTCGCAATCGACGTACCTATGTGGGTTCACGGGCTCTAAAACAAGCATAAAACAAGTTTATAAAACATGTATATAAAACAAGCTAACAGGACCGCAATTTTTTTTTTCTTTTTTCGGATAATTTTTGCTCATTGTTTGCTTGAATTTCAAAACCATTTAGGTATAAAAAAAACGGAAAGCACATAACATCAAGAAAAATCAATCCTACCTGAACAAACCATAGATATTAAAAAAAATCTAAAATACACAAAAAATAAAAAAAAAGAATCACTCTATCAGTAAAAATTATAGACATTTAATAGACCTTACAAACCACATAACATCAAGGAAAAATAACTCTAACTGTACAAACTATAGACATTTAATAGACCTTATAAACCACATAACATCGAAGAAAAATAATCTTAACTGTATAAACTATAGACATTTAATAGACCTTATAAACCACATAACATCGAAGAAAAATAAT
>ERZ825670.1712-NODE-1712-length-22904-cov-4.783535_pt1 | contig 22904 bp, 18 predicted proteins | sample MGYA00519929_ERZ825670 | MGnify/ENA primary metagenome ERZ825670 (study PRJEB31778, sample SAMEA3449207) | human gut metagenome | biome: human gut; feature: human-associated habitat; material: faeces | place: United Kingdom | collected 2010/2012 ...
CTCTTTTTTTTTGGAGCTTCCGGGTCAATATCAGGCCAACCAACAGCAATGAGTGCTGCAAGTTCGCGTTCTTCTGGAATCTCTAAAAGCTCTGTAATCTTGTCTACATAATATATATCCAAAGTATTCATCGCCCTTGTAATACAAACATATAAAAGCTTTGTATCTACTTCTGATTTAGTGTAGTTATTAACATCAGCATCGGTTATTATTACAGCATCAAATTCCAAACCCTTTGAAAGATATGATGGGCAAATATTTATACCACCGTTATATTCTGAGTCTTTACTACTTATCATATGGATTTCTTCATCATTAAGCTCCTTTTGAAGTTTCAAACAATCTGGTATTGTCTTGCCAATTATAGCGATATTGGTAAATCCTTTTTGTTTAAATTCTTCAAGACGAGCTTTAATTTGATTTATCATATCACTATGATTTTCAAAATGCTTAAATGTTACTGGAGCACCATTTTTCATAACAGGTTCACCAAGTTCGCAATTTAGTACATCGTTAATGTTAGAAATAACTTTATTTGCGACGTTCATAATTTCTTCCGTTGTTCTATATGTCTTTTTTAGAGTCAAATATTTCAAATCCGAATCCTCACCAAATACTACGCTCATCGTCTTTTGCCAATTTCTCGTACCACGATAATAATAAATTCCTTGAGCTAGGTCTCCTAAAATAGTCATTGAATTACTCTTTATAATTTTCTTAAATACATAAAATTGAAACTCACTAAAATCTTGAGCCTCATCAACTACAATATGCTTTAATTCAAATTTAGTTTTAACTCCATGCACCATACATTTAATGTACATAAGTGGAGCTATATCTTCCATTTCAATCTTGCCTTTTCTTTGAGCTGTCGCAAAAGAATCTTTTATATATTTAATCTGCCTTTTATCTATCCTTTCACTTGCAATCTGCTCAAAATACACATCTAAAAATTCTTTATAATACTTAAGTGGTGTCATAACTTTATTTGCTCCAAAATAATTTAGTGCATGTTTTTTAGCATCCTTAATAACAGATTTTGCAAGCTTTTCAGCATCTCCGTATAGATTTCTAATCATTGATAACCTAATCTCTTCTATCGGCTCCTCAGCTTTCACTTTTGCAATTTTATAGTCTCGTTCTTCTTCGATATCTTTTAAAATCTCACCACTTCTCATCATTACAGAATTTTTAAGATGCTTTACAATCTCTTCAATTCTTCTACAAATAGGCAAATTCGCATATTCTCTAAAATACAAATGATGTATATCTTCTCGTTTCATAAAAACATATTTGTCTATTTTAAAATCCTCATCTGGTATAAACCTTTTCTCTAGTTCATACAAATACTCATCAAGCATATTTTTAAATCTTATTGATGATTTTAAAATTGATGCTTGCTCTATTACTTTACTCATTTCTTTTTCTTTATCTGATTTATTATTATCTATAATTATAGCCAATTTTTCGTTAGGATCTTCAATATCAAACTCATCGCCTATAATCTCAAAAGCGATGTCTTCGTATGTACTTTGTTGAACCCTTTCAACACCTAGGTCTGGAAGTACGTTAGAAATATAATTTAAGAAGAATTTGCTTGGCGCAATAATTAAAAATTCTTCAGGGAAAAAGTTTTTGTCATAATTATAAATAAGATACGCAATTCTATGAAGTGCGATAGTAGTCTTACCGCTACCGGCAACACCTTGAACAACAAGCGGTCGCCACATTTCACTTCTTATAATCTTATTTTGTTCGGCTTGAATAGTAGAAATAATATTTTTAAGTCTGGTGTCAGAATTGGCTGCTAGGAATGGTTGAAGCATTTCATCGTTAGTCGTGATATCTATATCCATTACATTTTCTAGCTCTCCATCTTTGTTAAAAAAGTACTGTCTCTTTAGCTTAATCTCACCTTCAATATTTCCTGCAGGACAATTATAATTAGCTTCTCCTAGTCTACCTTCATAGTATAAATCAGCAATCGGAGCTCTCCAGTCTATAACAATTTGCTCCAGGGTATTATGATCAGTAACCATAACTTTGCCTAAATAAAAAGCATCCCTTTTGACATCACCCTTTTCTATAAAATCAACTCTTGCAAAATATGGCTTATTAATAACCATTTTTAAATTTTTGATTCTTTGGGTGAACTTATCTCTTAGGGCTGCTTTCATAAAATCGTCTGCATAGTCATCGAAATCGTAATCTTCGAAACCTCTTTCAAGTCTTTCTTCACTTTCTTTAATCTCTTTAGTTATATAGTTTTGCGTCTTCTTTAGTTTATGTAGTTCTTTTTTTTCATCGTCTGGACTAATATTCATGCGACACCTCCTATACAAATATAACGTTATAGATTTTACCATAAGAAAAATGTAGAAGCAAGAAGAATTTTGTAAAGCTACTTCTTACTTAATTTTAATTACTTCTTAGCTTTAGTCTCTCGAAATTTCTCATATTCATCAATCCATGTTTCCACTATTTCACGAAGTAACTTCGTGGGAACAGTACAAGGCTTTATAGTTGGATCATCTTCTTCAAAATTAAAATGAATTTCGGTAAAATCTTTTTTTACATAAGCTTTATAACCATTTCCCCAAATAAAATCTTCCACATTTTTTTCACTAAGAACATCATCAATATATTCTAATGTTTTATGATAGTCTCTAACGTCATCAGATAACCAGGCTGACAAAGTTTCTCTCGATCCAACTATATCTGGAACATTTTCAAACTCCATCCACAAGTCATCACATAAAATAGAAAATTTCCATAAATGATTATTCATGTTACTTCTCCTCTCTTTTACTTGCACAAAATTTTTCATGCTCATCAAGCCATGCTTTCACTATCTCACGAAGTAACTTCGTAGGAACAGTACAAGGCTTCACAGATGGAGTATCTTCCTCAAAATTAAAATGAATTTCTGTAAAGTCTTTTCTTACACAAGAATTATACGCATTTCCCCATTGAATTTCCTCATCAGATTTTCCTTTAAGTACATTATCAATATCTTCCAAATAACATACATTGCCTCTAACATCCGTATTCAACCAACCAGTAAGAGTTTCTTTATCACCCTTAACCTCTTCAACATCATCAAAAATCATAACAAAATAGTAATCATGAAAGTGAAATTTCCATTTACGTTCCACTTTTTATCTCCCCCTTTTTATATATCCAAAATGCTAGATATTATATTACCCTAAACTTTTCAATAAGTTAATAGTTTATCTCAATATGATAGTACTATACGTTTCTTAATTTTTCAATGCAGAACTAATATTTCAGAAATTCAAAAAGTCCCCTGTGTTTAAACAAACACAGGGGCTTTTATAAAAGTTACTTTTTACTCACAGAAAATTTTTCGAATTCATCAATCCATGCTTTTACTATCTCACAAAGTAGTCTCGTAGGAACGATGCAAGGCCTTATAGTCGAATCATCATCTTCAAAATTAAAATGAATTTCGGTAAAGTCTTTTTTCACGTAAGCCTTATATCCATTTCCCCACTGAAACTCTTCATCAGATTTCCCACTAAGTACATTATCAATATCTTCTAAATAACAAAAATGATCTCTAACATCTGTGTACAGCCAACCAGTAAGTGTTGTTTTATCGCCCTTAACTTCTTCAACATCATCAAAGGTCATAACAAAATAATCCTCATGAAAATGAAAATTCCATTTATACTTCATTATTTTAGTTCATCCCTTTCATATACTAAAACTCTGAATACTATATTAATGTAATTAAATTTACACACTTTTCAAAAGTTAATAGTTTAGTTTTTTATCTTTTAATATGATAATACTATACGTTTCTTAATTTTTCAATGCAAAAATAATACTTAAAAAATCCCTGTGCTTAAACAAACACAGGGGTTTTTATCAAAAGTTACTTCCTATTCGCACGAAATTTTTCGTACTCATCAATCCATGTTTCCACTATTTCACGAAGCAACTTCGTAGGAACAGTGCAAGGACCTATAGCATGATTATCTTCTTCAAAAATAAAGTGAATTTCCGTAAAGTCTCTTTTTACATATGCTTTGTATGCATTCCCCCAAAAAAGATCTTTATCTTTTTTCCCAGTGAGAACATCATCAATATATTCTAATGTTTTACGGTAATCTCCAATGTCTGTATATAACCAATCTGTAAGTGTCAACTTATCACCTACTACATCAGCAACGTCATCGAACATCATTTTCAAATAATTATTATATATACAAAATCGCCATTTATGCTCCATTGTTTTATCCCCTTTCTTTTACATAACAGGAAATGCAGAAATAATCTTGCCATACTCATCAAGAAAAAGTCGTATATTTACACCGTCAACAACGCCATCATACATTTTTCTAATAGTATCTACTCCCGTCGGATTAAAGTATACCTCTTCAATAGCTTCAACAATCTTTTCTGGTGACCAACTTTTGGGAAAGAAAGTACTTGGAGTCTTCTTTACCTTGCCACCGATTTCAACCATAGCTTGATAAACGCCATTGGCATTTGGAGCTTTCGTGATTTGAACCACTTTGCTAGTTGCATCACTTAGCCCCTCATAATGAAATCCGCCAGTCTTATTTCCTAAAAATATATGTTGCAAAGTGTTTTCAGTAAAAATTTCAGGATGTTTCACAGCCTTAGCAACATCGTCTAAGTTCTTACTAACAACTTTCGTCACACCGCCAACTTCATCAGCATGCTTTAGCACTGCTTTTTGGACTACTTCGGCAAGCTCGTCAGATTTACTTGCTATGCCTGAAGCATCATCGGCATGTTTTAAAGCACCCGACAATATATCACCAGCATTATCAGAAAGTTTCATTCCTTTGGCTGCTACACAAAGCTCATCAGAATACTTTAGTGCACCTACTAAAGGAATCATTCCTATAATATCTAACGTAGTAATTCCAACGTGTCCCCAAGACCATTCCCAATTAGCAAAGTCCGCCGTAACATCTCTAATATCTGCTGCCATTCCAACTCCCGGCAACTCGCCTACTATAATTGCACCTATAGTACCAGTTATAGTGACTTTTTCAGAAAAGTTTCCTAAAATTATTTGCTCTCCAGCATCTCCAACAAAATAATACCACTTATTATCTGGCTTTTCAAGATTAATGTATACATAATCGACATAGTCACTGACATTTACATTTCCAATTTTAGGAAGTGTTACTTTTTTAGGATAGTCTTTATCCCGTAAAGACATAATCAGCTTCAAATCGTTATCATCTTGCCAAGAACGAATTGCATTTACAAAGTTCTCGTTACGAAGCACAGCTTCATATTCATAAATAAAATTATTTATTTTATTTTTTATGGAATTAAACGTTTCTTCTGAAATACTAAAGTCATTTCTATTTTTCAAACTTTCCAAAGTGTTAAGAAGTGATTTAAGTTCATTTATCTGAGTAACGGCATAATTAATATCGTCATCGGAAGAATAAATCTTATATTTGCACCATTTACATGTTCCTTTTTCTAAAGTATGAACCACTTCTTTCGTTTCGTTACTAAAAATACGTTTTTCACCACAGTCTACGCAATAAGCAAATATTACATGTTGTTCCGTATGAGTCTTATCAGTAATGTTTGTATATGCTCCAATCCATACTTGATATGGCTCTTTAAAGTTACAGACATGCTGATTTGTCTCTTGTCCTAAAGTATCATCTTTTACGTTATCAGAAGGTATCTCGGGCTTATCTGCCACATTATCATCGTCTTTGCTAACAACTTCAGAATTATCTTCAGATATGGTACTTTTGGAGAACTCACAAATATAGCACGTATTATCATTAAATTTGTGTTCTTCCAATTCGCCATTACCTGATTGCTCTTCTGTCTTCGTCTCGCCACACTCACACTTATAACTAAGTATTATCTTATCAAGCACATGATAGTTTTCGTCATACTTTGCATATTTGTACCATGGATCATACTCCATCTTCCAAACATGCTCATGAGTATCTTCTTCAACATCAGTCGAGCCATCAAAACTTTCGTCTTGCTTAGGTTCTTCAGGAACTTCTTCCTGTTTCTCCTCAGGCTCTTCTTCTTTAACATATCCGCAAGTATTACAAGTATTACCGATAAAAGCATGACTATCTTTATAACCGTTACCAGACTGTTCTTCTGTCTTCGTCTCACCACAGTTACACTTATAACTAAGGACTATCTTATCAAGTACATGATAGTTTTCGTCATACTTCGCATATTTGTACCACGGATCATACTCCATTTTCCAAACATGCGCGTGAACATCTTCTTCATCACTCGTTGAGTCGTCAGAACTTTCGCTATCCTTAGGTTCTTCAGGAACTTCTTCCCGTTTCTCCTCAGGCTCTTCTTCTTTAACGTATCCACAAGTATAACAAGTATCTCCCGTAAATTCATGTTTACTCTTCTCGTTACCGCCATCTTGATATTCTTTCTTGGTTTCACCACAATCTTTGCACTTGTAATACAATTCAATATCAGTCAAGACATGGTACTCATCATTTAAATATTCATAATTATATTCTGGATCATACCTAAATTTCCATCTATGCTCATGTTCTTCTTCCTCACGTTCATACCCGCAACTGTAACAAACATCGTTTGTAAACACATGCTTGCTTTTTTCATTGCTACCATCTTGATATTCTATCTTAGTCTCACTGCATAATTTACAAATATAATAAAGTTTAATACTACTCAAAATATGATATGTTTCATCTTTATACTCGTAATTATACATCGGATCATATTCAAGTGTCCACTGATGTTCACACCCTCCCGCAAAAGAAGTGCTAAACAAACTATTCAATAGTAATATCGCAGAAATCACGAGAACCATAAATCGCCGTTTCATTCCAAATCCCCCTTATTTAATAAAATCGGAGTTTCGTACCATTCAAACAACGTTATTTTATGTTGATTATAACCATTTGTCAATAATATTAAATCTACTTTTGTAACAATTTTCTTTATTTCATTGCCTTTTTCACTATATACGAAGCCACTATCAAAGAAATTCCAAAAGAATATCTCATATCAATTTGCCTTATTTTCTCTGCACCATCATAAAAATAAAACTTTCCAGCTTCTTTCATGTATTTGTTATGCCTATATATTAAATAATTTTTCAAAGACATAGTTTCTATCTTTTTTATTTCTTCATCTTCTACAAGAAGTGTTTTTTCCCTCAAAACATCTAACTCATATTCTTCTAAAACCTTTTGAAATCGTTGTTCATACAAAACGTGCCTAAAATTTTCAGAGTGCTTTATTCCGTTTATATCGTTATGAACTCTACAAAAGAAATCCGTAATATAATGCATAATTACTCCTAACTCTCTCGCAAAAGCCTTTGTTTCTATCTCTTTTTCTGAATTAATCGCATTAATTAAAACATTCGCAGACTCTGTGACCATATCAAGAGACACATCAAAATAATGTTTTGTCTTGCCTAAAAATAAAATGGAAACATCAGGTTTTACACTTCCATAAATAAAACTATATCTCTTTAGAGTAATGCCATATTTAAGACTAATATGTTCGCAAATCTGTTTAGCATATAACACATGAGTAAAAGACATCATATTTAAAACACTTCCTATCGTAACAAAACTAATTATATTTTGCATATATATGACTTTTTATATACACTTGCTAATAAAAAGCAAATTGAACATACAATGGCAATAACTTTAAAGAAAAACTCGCTTTCAATACCATAATCTAAGAAATCTCTCCAAAAATAACTCTACTACAAGAGAAAATGAATAATAATAGAACAAAAAAGAATGCAACCAATAAAATTGCATCCTTTTCTTTCTATCAAAAATATTTATTTTTCAAGTCTTTGTTTCAAAGCTTCAAATAGAACAATACCACCACTAACACTAGCATTAAGTGAAGTAATTTTTCCTATCATAGGAATCTTAACTAGAAAATCACAATTCTTCATAGTTAACTTATTCATTCCTCTACCTTCACTTCCAACAACTATGGCAATAGGCCCAGTCAAATCTTGTTTATAATAAATTGTATCAGCACTTCCGTCAGTGCCAACAATCCAAACACCTTTGTCTTTCAATTCTCTAATTGTGTCATTTATATTATTAACTCTTGCAATAGGCATATATTCTGTAGCACCAACAGAAACCTTTGAAACGACTTCTGTAACTGCAACAGCTCTTCTTTTAGGTATAATCACACCATGGCAGCCAGCAACCTCAGCTGATCTGATTAAAGCTCCAAGATTATGTGGGTCTTCAATTTCATCAGCAATCAATATAAATGGTTCTTCTCCTCTTTCTTTTGCAACGTTTAAAATATAGTCAACATCTTTGTATTCTATAGGTGCTACAAAAGCTATAACACCCTGATGGTGCTTTGTTTCAGATAAAGTATCAAGTTTATTTCTATCTACTTCTGTTACTATAATTCTATTTTGTTTTGCAAGCTTTAAAATTTCATTTATAGAACCTTGTCTGTCGCCTCTAGCAACCATAATCTTATTTACCGTTCTGTCAGATTTCAAAAGTTCTATTACAGCATTTCTTCCTTCAACTTTATATTCACTCATATTTATATCCCTTTCTAATTTTTAATTGTGTAAACACACGTATCAATTATAACTATAAAAGCCGTATTTTGTCAAGTGTTATGTAAAGTGTTTATGAATAATCAACGAAAAGTTCACCCTAAATAAAGCAAAAAATCTGGACCATTTAAAAGTTTGACACTTGTTTAGCAAAAATACTTTTGTTTATTTCTTCATTTAGTTTTCACATTTTATTGCGTCCAAGTCTCTTAAAATTATCAATCGAACTTGAAAGTGAATACAAATTTATTTCACCATTTCTATATAAATAAAACCTCTTTTTAAGTTTTCTTTTAATCTATCGTGATTTATACTTGCAAAAAATTTCTTCACATCACCCTTTAAAATATAGTAATTGGCAAATTTTATATTACATATTCGCCTAAAGTTAAAATCATAAAAAAAAGAAGATGCACCTAAAACTATACATCTCCTAAAAATAGTACTAGATTATTCTCCTATTTATGTCACTAGTTATATTGCCCTCTTGTGCTAAAAGTAATAAATCATAAGAGCATTTTCTAATTTCTTTTTTGTATTCAATATCTTTTTTAGGAAAATTAACAAGATTTTTATCTATATTTATAATCAATTCTTTTATTAAATTAATTATTTTAAATTTAAGCATAAAGACTAGATAATACACTATCTAATACACCGGTTACCTAAAAATTGCCGGTTACGCAAGCGGACAAAAAGCCCGCTCGCGCAAAATCTTACTTCTTGATTATCTTCCATGCTTTCGTTGATATGCTTCCATCTCTTGCTGTATCGCTACTATCTATTTGGAACATAGAGCCCAGAGAAACTAGCGGACGGACCCCAAAGCTGAGGCTAAGCGAGCTAACATACGAACCGTACAAGAAGTACTCGCCAACGAGCCTACTGCCAGCAAGGCGCACACAGGAGTACGCATAAAACGAGCCAAGGTTAACACACGGCGAAGCCAGCCAGCCCCCAAAATTTCCTAAAACACTTCCGACTTTCGAATTCTTTGATCTTGGATTGTAATAATAATATGTTTCTGTTGCATATACTGGATTGTCTGCTTCTGGTGTTCTATATGTAAATCCATCACCGTCTGTTTTTTCTACTCCTCCACCGTCACTTGTGTAAAATTTTGCTGTACTATTGCCATGTGCTGTCTTTGTGTACGTCTTACCATTATATTCTATCGTTGTGTCTCCTTTTGCAAATCTTGTTCCTTTTGGATAATACGCATATCTTGTTGTTGGTTCACTTGGCGTATAATTGCATGCTTTATTTAAATCTTCTATCGTCATACTTCTTGCTGTTATTCCTAAACTACTATTACTATATAATGCTTTACATATATTATTTAATTCTGTTGGTCCTCTGAAATATCCTTTTGTACCTCGCAAATATGTTCCACTGTTTACTATTCCATTTGTCGTTAGTAATACTTCTCCTGTTTCTGAATTTACATATAAAACTCTCCAATCTTTCGTTTCTGTATTTAATGTTTGTGCTGATGTATATCCTGTATTATTTGTATCTGTTGTATATTCTGCTGTATCTGGTATATATTCCACATAGTCCCCTACTTTTACTTTATCTGCTATTGTTGGTACTTTATAATTTGTTACATTAATTGTATGTGTCTTCGTTTTTCCACTTGCATTTGTTAATGTAAATTCATAATCTCCATTTGTTGTTATTGCATAAGGTAAGCTTGGTGTTACTGTTACTGGTGTTCCATTTTCACTTGCATCAAAGCTTATATATAAAGTAGTTCCGTCCGTTACATTTGTTCCAGCATCGACAGTTCCTGCTGTATCTGTAGTTACCTTTACATTAGTAACGGCCATACTACTTTGTATTCCACCTGTTAATTGTGTATCTCTTCCATCATTTTGTACATCTAATAACGTAGAATAAATCTTTCCGTCTGATTCAAAACCTGGATACAATACTACACTACCAACTTGCGTATGTTCGTCTATATCTTCAACTGCCACTCCCCAACTTCTTCCTTCATAATTTGGAAGTGTCATTTTTACCATTCCGTCTTTACTTATTGGCACTATTCCTGTACCAGTTAAATTATCTCTATTAGTTTCACCAGTCGCAACAGCCTCATAAAATTGGCTCTTTGTCCAAACTTCTCCTGCTGCAGACTTTTCAGTATAAAACCCATAATACGCTTGGTCTACAGCAGTTTGCACGTTATCTATATCACTTATAACAGCAGACAACTGCGCCTTTTCTGGCGTCCCCATTCCACTAAAAATTACTATCGCCACTAATATAATTATTACTATAATCGTAATAATCAAACTTATTAGCGAAATACCTCGATCTTGTTTCTTCATATTTTTCATCCCCTCAAAAAATTTTTCTTTTCGTTAAAATTTATATGTAGCACAAGATGTCTTACTACATACCTGTTAACTTCCATCACAAAAACTTCAAATATAGTAACCATCCTGCGCTATTTTATTTAGAAGTCAGATAACACTTTTATTTGAAATCGCTTTGTCAAGACTGGAAATTGCGTTAACATTTGCTATGCTATAACTCACCATCCGCCCAGCAATTCTATCTTGACGAAGTCATTTCAAATAAAAGTGTTATCTGACTTCGCCACCGCCAACAGCACACAAAAAAGCTAACTCTATACCTTCGCAAAACAAATTGCAAAAGCATAGAGTTAGCCTAAACCTTATCCATCCCTTATTAAATTTTGAGTGCAGAAAAGCACACCTACAACAAATCTATTGTAAGCAAAATGTACAAAACCTTTTTTAAGCGAAGCATCCGTGTAGGTGGTCGAGTAGACAGATTCCACTCGTTGTAAAAGTATCGAATATATATATATACAGCCTCAGCGGTTACAAGGCTATTTTTCATTTGCACTCATTCCTTCCATACCATACCTTATAAAAAGTATACCATTACTCAAAATATGTTGCAATATTTGTAACACAAATGTAATATTTTCCTCAAAACAGAGAAGTAAAGCAAAATATTATCTACGGTGGTGAACAATTCAATGATTATTTTGCTTTATTTAGGGTGAACTTTTCATTGGTTATTGACAAGCGTTATGTAAAGTGTTGAGCGTATGCAGTCATAAATTAGCTACAACTCAGACTAAAAATAGGTATAAGGTCTGACCTGTAAGATAAAGTATTAATGAATATTCTACATTCCATAAACACTATAATTGTAATATTCAAACATAATTATCAGTAAAAAACAGAGAAGTCTTGAAATGAAGCTCTCAAAAAGCTCACTTCAAAATCACTTCTCTGTTTTTATTAATTTATAAATCAAAAGTTGATCTATCGGATAGCTAACTAAAAGAAAATAATAGAAGGCTCAAAATCCTCTTCGTCTTTGCAATATGCCAGACTCCCACAATCATCAATTCTGTCATACCACTTTTTCAAAACAAATTTGCCGTCAGGCGTAATATAGTTCCACTTTTTCTCGTCGCTACAAACTAACGCAATATTTCGTCTCCTAAAGTCACATGCATCAGTAAACCATGCCTCTGAAAGCAGTTCACCATTTTCGTTAATGTAATTATACTTAAAGTCTCCAACTCGCTGAATAAGTGCCCAACCATTATATGCTGAAATAGCAGCCTCTGCAAACCAAGTATCACTAGCGAGAGTGCCATCTCTTCTAACATAGTTGTAAAGTAAATCCCTCTTTCTCTGTACTCTAGCCATCTTTGCTTCGCCATAAAAATATTCAACAGATTCAAACCAATCTCTAGAAATCATCTTACCATCTTCACCAACATAGCTCCAAGAAGTAGGCTTTGTGCTTTTTTTAACCTTAGCAAAACCATTCACAAAAGGAGTTACATCGTCATACCATTTCCGAGTGACAAACTTCAGCTGTTCATCAACAATTCTGTATTTTCCATCAAGTCTTCTCACTCTCCAAGGTACACCAAACTCGCAATCGATTTCCTTATACCACTCTCGAAAAACAAGCTTGCCAGTCCTAGTCACCACATTATATCTGCCATTTTTCTTCACAACAGCAAATCCATTTTCATTAAACTTACTAATCTCATCATAAAACATTCTGCAAACAAAATGCCCATTTTGGTCAATATAGTTACAGCCTCTGTCCTTCGTTTTCACAAAAGCATATCCATCGGCAAAGTCGTCAAGAAGTTCAAACCATTCATCAGTCAAAAAAGTACCATCCTTAGAAAAGAAGTTCCAAAGAGAATCCTCACTTCTTTGAATTCTAATCAACTGATTAGAAGATTCAATCGCTTGCAAAAGCCAATTTTCGAAATATATTCTTCCTCTTTCATCGTAAAAGTTTTTGCAGCCATCACTGTTTCTCGTAACAAGCTCAAGATTAGGCATAACCTTTCCTCCTTCTATGTAAGGTAGTCGTCTGGCTATCTACAACGTGAGGGTAAAAGTTTTTTCTTTTACCCTCACAATTATCTTTTAACTATGCAAGATGCAAGTTGATGCGAAGCCACTTATCTTTGTCAATTTTCACAGCCACAACTCCATCCGCAAAACTTTTAGCAGAGCTATACCAATTATCCAAAACAATTTTTCCACTAGTATCGATAAAGTTAACAAGTCCTTCATCATGAACCATAGCAAATCCATCTACGAAATCATCGACATCATCAAACCAAATCTCCGAAATAGGTTTTCCGTCTATGCCAACAAAATTGTATTTGTCATCTTCGCGCTGAACTTTAGCAAGCCCAGAATAAATAAGGAACGAAGCATATTTGTACCACTTGCGTCCAACAAGCTTACCATCATTCTTAATAAAGTTGTAGCACTTATCTTTTGCTCTCTGCACTCTGGCAAAGCCATTCTGACCATAGAAATTATCGACACTTGCAAACCAAGTATCCGTCAAAAGTCTACCATCTTCGTAAAGATAGTTCCAAGTTTCGTTAGGAGAAGTTCTCTTAACCTCAGCGATTCCATCAGAAAAAGGTGTAATAAAAGTAAACCACCTTTTGCTGAGAACCCTCATCTGCGGGTCAACAATATTCCAAAGCCCATCCTGCCTCTGAATTCTTTTCACTTCCCCTTTAGAACGTTCAAATTTCAAAAGCCATTCGTCAAAAACGTATTTTCCTTTCTTATCAATGAAATTATACCGGTCTTTCTTTTTCACGGCTGCAAAGCCATTCTCGTCGAAACTAGACAGTTCGACATAAAACTTCGAACAAAGAAAAATGCCATTTCTGTCAATAAAATTATATCCTTTATCTTTAAGCTTTACCAAAGCATATCCATTAGAAAATTCGTCAATTTTTTCAAACCAATCTCTAGAAATCAAAACTCCATCATCACGAATGATATTCCAAAGCTTGTCCTCGGCCCGCTGAATCCGAATCAAACGACCATCCGGCTCAGAAACATAAGAAAGCCACTTCTTAAAAAGAATACGGCCATCATCATCATAAAAATTTTTGAGTCCGTCAGAATTCCTAGTCACGAGTTCCATCTTGAACATAACAAATCCTCCTTTTTAGTCAAAAAGTTGGTCCTAAAACAATCCGTTTAGGCGTATTATATAACCCAAAACATAGCTTTGTCAAGCATTATGTAAAGTTTTTAAAATATTGCCCATTTCTTCTATACTAATCGCCTGTTCTTTATCACACATGCAATTTTCAATATCATTATGGACCTCGATTTCAAGTCCCTCTGCACCAGCTGCAATACTAGCATGCGCCATAGCTGGAACAATAAACGCTTTTCCTGCCGCATGTGATGGATCAACTATAATAGGTAAATGTGTTAACTTTCTTAGTACTGGAATTGCTTGCAAATCCAAAGTATTTCTTGTATATGTTTCAAATGTCCTAATACCTCTTTCGCAAAGAATAACATTAGGGTTTCCTTCTTTTAAAATATACTCTGCAGCCATTAAAAATTCTTCATAGGTAGCTGACATACCTCTCTTTAACAAAATCGGTTTGTTCGTCTTTGCTACTTTTTTAAGCAAATCAAAATTTTGCATATTTCGAGACCCAATCTGCAAAACATCGACATCCCTAAACTTAGATATATCATCTATAGATACAATCTCCGTGCAAATTGGCATGCCTGTAATTTTCTTTGCCTCAATTATAAATTCAAGTCCCTCTTCTCCAATGCCTTGAAAACTATATGGACTAGTTCTTGGCTTATAACATCCACCTCTTAAAATATCCACCCCAATACTTTTAAGTTCCTTAGCTATACTTAAAATCTGTTCTTTACTTTCAACAGCACATGGACCAGCTATTATAACAGGTCTCTTTTCGCCAATTACAACACTATCAATTTTAATTGTTGTATCTTCGGGATGAAGATCTCTTGATACCAACATTTTTTCAATCTCTTTCAAAATATATCACCTTATAAAAATAAATATACTATTTTTGTTTTTCAAACTTCTTCAGCATTTTAAATTTGAACACACTTCTTAAGCTTATTCCTCATCAAGTTTCAATATAGACAAAAATGCCTCTTGTGGTACATCAACAGTACCTAATTGTCTCATCTTCTTTTTGCCTTCTTTTTGCTTCTCTAGTAACTTCTTCTTACGAGTAATATCTCCACCATAACATTTAGCAAGTACGTCTTTTCTCATAGCAGAAATAGTTTCTCTTGCAATAACCTTTCCACCAATGGCAGCTTGTATAGGTATTTCAAACATTTGCCTTGGAATAGTAGTCTTAAGTTTTTCAGCCATCTTTCTACCTCTTGTATAAGCCTTGTCCTTATGAACAATTATAGAAAAAGCATCTATCACATCACCATTTAACATTATATCAAGTTTAACTAACTCCGATGGCTTATAACCTATAATCTCATAATCAAAAGAAGCATAACCTTTCGAACGAGATTTAAGTGCATCAAAGAAGTCATATATAATTTCATTTAAAGGCATTTCATAAGTCAAAATAACACGAGAAGCATCCATATACTTCATGTCCTTATACACACCACGTCTATCTTGACAAAGCTCCATTATATTACCAACATATTCTTTAGGTAGCATAATATCTGCCTTTACAATAGGCTCTTCCATACTAGATATCTCCTGCATAGGAGGCAAATCTGTAGGATTATACAAATCAAACTTTGTACCATCAGTTTTATTTACTTTATAAATAACACTAGGAGCAGTAGTAATAACATTTAAATCATACTCTCTATCAATTCTCTCTTGAATAATCTCCATATGTAAAAGACCAAGAAATCCACATCTAAATCCAAAACCAAGTGCAACAGAAGTCTCTGGTTCCCAGAAAAGCGAAGCATCATTTAGAGAAAGCTTTTCCAAAGCATCTTTTAAATCTTCATAATCACTACCATCAGCAGGATAAATACCACAATAAACCATAGGCATTACCTTTTTATATCCAGGTAATGGCTTATCTGCCATATTATCCTTTAAAGTAATAGTATCACCAACATGTATATCTGAAACATTTTTAATACTTGCCGCTAAATATCCAACCTCACCAGTAGAAAGCTCTTTAGAAGGTATATACGTACCAGCACCAAAATATCCAACCTCAGATACAACATAAGACTTACCAGTAGCCATAAACGTAACCGTATCACCAACTTTTACCTTACCGTCTTTAACTCTTATAAAAGCAACAGCACCCTTATAATTATCATAATATGAATCAAATATTAATGCTTTCGTTGGAGCATTTTCATTTCCTGATGGGGCAGGTACCTTATTTACAATCGCTTCTAAAACTTGGTCAACATTTAAACCAGTCTTAGCAGAAATTCTAGGAGCATCATGAGCTTCCACACCAATTACATTTTCAATCTCCTCTATGACCATCTCAGGATTAGCACTAGGCAAATCAACTTTATTAATAACAGGAATAATCTCCAAATCATTATCTAATGCTAAATACACATTTGCAAGAGTCTGAGCCTCAACACCTTGAGAAGCATCAACAACCAAAATAGCTCCCTCACAAGCAGCCAAACTTCTAGAAACCTCATAAGTAAAGTCAACGTGTCCCGGAGTATCTATCAAATTAAGAACATACTCATTTCCATCTTTAGCCTTATATACCGTTCTTACAGATTGAAGCTTAATCGTAATACCTCTTTCCCTCTCCAAATCCATATTATCTAAAACCTGCTCTTGCATCTCCCTCTTAGTCAAAACCCCAGTCATCTCAATAAGCCTATCTGCAAGAGTAGACTTACCATGGTCTATATGTGCAATAATGCAAAAATTTCTAATCTTATCTTGATTCAAAAAACTTCCTCCTTCTTTTTATCACTCATAAACTTGTAGAATTATATCATAACTATCATTTTTTCAATACTATTTTATCAAAAATGTTGCATATATCGGTATTGATTTAATGCTATTTTCAAAGCAATATTTCTTCACTAGAATCAATATAACCATCATATAAACACTTTGTCAATATTTTTACACCTTTTTAGTACGAATATAATGTGCTTTTTACACCTTTTTGATATCAAAATTACACATATTTTTCACTTTTTAAATACAAATTTCATTCTATAAAGAAAATTAACCTCTAGGCTGCTTACATTTTTAAAAGTATTAAACATTTTCTATTGTGCAAAAAAGACATCGCTTCGTAGTGACATCTTCAATAAACATTCTCTTTAAAGCAACCCATTTTTCGTCATTGAATTTTTTGTTTCATTTTCTCTTCATCAGCCTTAAAACCCTTCTGTATTCCATAACTATCTTTTCACCAATTATACTTTTTCATTCTTTTTAATCACTCTTAAATCAGAATGTTTATATCATAAATGTGAAACAAAATAAAGATGAAGTCATCAAAAAGACCTCATCTTTATCTCAAAAATTTATTTTATTAGCCAGGAATTCCTAACATACATATGCCCTTAAAAGTAACTACATTTCCATCAATAACTGCCTCTATGTCAACCTCCATAACATCACCTCTAGACAATTCGGATGCGTAATTGTAAAAATAATTTAATTTATTTTTAGCTGTTCCAGAATATCTTTGTGTACCATTTATTTTTATTACGACCTCATAATCTTCATTTACATCTGCATAACTTCCATTTTCAAGCTTTCTTAAAGAAAACCAATATGATAACCCATCTTCCATTTCAATATTAATTACATATTGACTAAGCTCTAATAAAAAAATGCTTTTTGACTCTTTTGTAATGATATTTTCGAGCTTTATTTCTCCTGTACTTTCAGGAATTCCGTAACAAAATATCTTGTCATCTCTTTGAAACTTTCCTATTTCTTTAGCATTTGTCATGGATATACTGTTTAATCTTAAACTATTCAATACAACATCTTCACTAACCCCCAAAATATTACATAACTCTTCAAAAGTTTCAAATTCAACAGTCAAGTCTGGTTGTTTTTTCAATTCTTCTACTACCATTTTTTTCAATTGTTCATCACCGCCTGAAGTAATTTTTAATACTCCCACAGCATAGCCATTCTGATAAGATAATTCTAAATTTGATACGACATTTTGATTATTAACTTTTGATATTGCATTATCCATGCTCTCTGTATCTCTTCCATCATTTTGCACATCTAGTAAAGTGGCATAAATCTTTCCGTCGGTTTCATAACCGGGTAATAAAACAACACTACCAACTCGAGTATGGTCGTCTATATCTTCAACAGCAACACCCCAACTTCTTCCTTCATATTTAGGAAGTGTCATTTTTACCATACTGCTATCGCTAATTGGTACTATTCCTACACCTTTCAAATTTTCTCTACTAGTTTCGCCCGTTGCTACAGCTTCGTAAAACTGACTTTTAGTCCAAACCTCACCTGCTACAGATTTTTCTGTATAAAATCCATAATAAGCTTGGTCAACGGCAGTTTGCACGTTATCCATGTCACTTATAATAGCAGACAACTGAGCTTTCTCTGGTGTCCCCATACCACTAAAAATTACAACAGCCCCTATGATAATTATTACTATAATCGTAATAATCAAACTTATTAGCGAAATACCTTGATTTCGTTTCTTCATATACTTACACTCCTTCAAATTTTTTAAGTATTTTGCTTTTTATACCTAATATTTTTCACTATACCTTTGATAATTTGCACTACTATTTCTTACAGATATTTAACTATATTAATATAAATCTTTTGTACCATTTTATTTAGAAGTCAGATAACACTTTTATTTGAAATGGCTTTGTCAAGACTGGAGATTGCGTTAACATTTGCTAAGCTATAACCTACCATCCGCCCAGCAATTCTATCTTGACGAAGTCATTTCAAATAAAAGTGTTATCTGACTTTGCCACCACAACCAGCACACAAAAAAACTAACCCCATACTTTCGCAAATCCAAATTGCAAAAGCACAGAGTTAGCCTCATTATCCATCCCTTATTAAATTTTGAGTACCAAAAATTAAACCTGCAATAAAACAATTACAAGCTATAACTACAATTCTATTTTTAAGCGAAGTATCCGTATGTGTGTGTACAGCCGCAACGGTTACGAGACGATTTTTCATTGTACTCATTCCTTTCTACATTCTATCTACTAAAACAACCTATTTTTCGTCATTTCAATTCTTTGTTTCATCTCGTCTTCATCAGTGCCTAAAACTTTTCTGTCTTCCATAACTATCTTGCCGTCAATTATGCTTGTATCAACATCCGCACCATTAACACTATAAGCAAGAAGAGAATATATATCTTGTCTTGGTAGCAAATGAGGTTTGTTCAAATCTATAAGTATTATATCAGCTTTCTTACCAACTTCTAAAGAACCAACTTCGCTATCTATTCCTAAAACTCTAGCTCCTTCTATAGTTGCCATTTCAAGAACATCTTTAGCAGAAATTGCAGCAGCAGTACCAAACAGACCCTTTTGCAAATAAGCAGCAAGTTTGATTTCTTCAAACATATCAAGTGTATTTGTACTACCTTGGCCGTCAGTTCCGAGAGCTACACTAATTCCCGCATCTCTCATCTTCTTAACTGGTGCAAAACCACTTCCAAGTTTCATATTGCTAATAGGATTATGAACAATACCACCACTAATATTTTTTAGTACTTCGATATCGTCATCATTTACCTTTACGCCATGAGCCAATATAACATGATAGTTGAAAAGATTTAAATCCTTTAGATAATCTGTAACAGATTTTTCGTAAGTTTCAAATATCTGATTAACCTCGTCTTGAGTTTCAAGATAATGTATATGCACCGGAGTACCTAGTCTATCTGCAAGCTCTAACGAACGTCTTATTGTATCTGGTGGACATGTATATGGCGCATGAATTCCAACACATACTTTAATTCTACCATTACATTTATTATGCCATTCATTATATAGTGCCTCTGCTTCAGCAATTCTAGTGCTTGCATCCTCTCCCTCTCCAATGATACATCTTGAAAGGATAGCCCTTAAGCCTAAATCTTCTGCAACTTTAGCAGTTTGTTCTTCAAAGAAATAATGATCGTTAAAAGTAGTGGTTCCACTCTTTAGCATTTCTATTCCAGAAATCATAGAAGCATAATATACATCTTCTTTTTTCATTCTATCTTCTACTTTCCACATTTCCTTTAGCCAATTCATAAGTTCCAATTCATCATTGTAACCTCTAAAAACAGACATAGCTGAATGAACATGTGCATTTATTAAGCCCGGCATAACAGCTTTTTTTGTGGCATCTATAACCTTGTCTACTTCTTCATTTATTATCCCGATTTTTTTTATCCTATCATCTTCTATTAAAATATCAGCTTTCTTTATATCTGATACCATCGAAACAACATAACCATTTTTTATTAAAATTCTCATTTGTTCCTCCAATAATTTACTCTATAATATCGCTTAAGCCCTCAGCTATTATTTTATATATATCTGAAAGCATAACATCAAATTGTACTTCTTTATCAAAGAATTCTTTTATTTTCGCATTAGAAGCAAGTATTTGATAAAGTGATTGTAATTTTTCCATTTTTTCAGCATCAGCTTCTTTGCCTTGCATAAGTAAACTTTGAACTTCTACTTGTTTTTCTCTAAAATCTTTTATCATTTCTTTATTTGATATATCTGTATATAGCTCCTCTTTTAAAGCTAAATATTCTTTTGCTTCTTTGCTTTCTTTAATAGCTTTTACTAATTCTTTTACTTTATCGTACGGATTCAATCAAAAAACCTCCTCTTAAAATATGTTAAATTCATAGGAATAAATCAATATGCCTTAGCATTTCGTTATTAATTATGTTAGAAAATATTGACTTTTTCTATAAAATATACTAGAATAAATATAAATAAAGGAATTCCGCATAAGCGGTTGACCTATTGAGTTATTTTGAAATAATCACTTCGGTCGTGAAACAGAGTGATTATTTTTTTCGTTTAAAAAGTAATCTTTTTAAAACGATAGCTATAAGTATAACAATTATCATATCTAATATGTAATCATTTTGTACCATAAGCAACCATCTCCCTTTCTCAAGGAGGTAACCCTAATGAAAGTGATGGTCAACCGCTCTGCTTAATTCCTTCATCGTATCCAAGATATCATAAGTAAGATTCATTTTCAAGTTAATATTTATATTCTTTGTATATTTCTCTCAATTTAGATAAAACTATCTATAAACAATTTATTATAGGAGTTTTATGTATGTCATTTTTTAATTTTGATCCAAACAAAAAAGATATTTTTCAAATAGAAAATTCAAATGAACCCATAAAAAATAAATATAACAAAAATAACAAATTAGATTTTTCTTTAACTAAAAATATAGAAGTATTAAAAGACTTGCTTCATTTTCCAGATTCAAATGATTTAATATTTCGACTATTTGATATCACAATAAATAATGAAAAATATAATGCCCTACTTCTATTTTACGACGGTTTATCCGATTCTGATATGATTAATAACAGTTTACTTCGTCAGTTAATGCGTGGTATCAAAGTAGAAAATTCAACTCCACACAGTATAATAAAATCCAAAAATATTTTAAATCTAAAAGATATATTACTAGGAAGTTTGCTAACTGAAAACCAAGTAAGTTTTGCTGACACATATAGTAAAGTTATTGATGGTATATTACACGGTAGCTCTGCTATTATCATAGATACTCTAGATATATCTTTTGTTTGCGATACCAAAAATATTCCTATGCGTAGTGTTAATAAAGCAGAAAACGAAATGACGATAAAAGGTCCTAGCGAAGCTTTTGTAGAGGGATTTAGAACCGATACCGCTCTAATTAGAAAATACGTTAAAGATGAAAATCTTATTTTTGAAACTATAGAAATTGGTACTCACAGTAAAACAAAATGTGCAATCGCGTATATAACTAACATAACAAATGATTCACTCATCGAAGAAGTTAAACGACGTTTAGAAGGGATTGATATTGATTACTTACTTGATGCAGGTCAAGTAGAACAACTTATAGAAGATAAAACATTTATAGTTGAACCATTAATACTAAGTACAGAAAGGCCAGATAAAGTTGCATCAAATTTAACAGAAGGACGTGTTGCAATAATTGTAGAAGGCAGTCCAGAAGTATTAATTGTCCCCGCACTATACTCTGACTTTTTACGTTCTTCAGAGGACTCATATATAAGATACCCTTATACCTTACTTCTTAGATTTTTTAGAATACCAGCCGTAATATTTTCAGTACTATTACCAGGACTTTATATCGCAATAACTACATTTCATCAAGAAATGATACCAACAGATTTACTTTTCTCTATTGCTGGTACGAGAGAAAAAGTACCTTTTTCAATGCTGATAGAACTGCTCATAATGGAAGTTGCTTTTGAAATCATACGAGAAGCCTCTATAAGGACGCCAGCACCAGTTGGTCCAACTTTAGGAATAGTAGGCACACTTATTTTAGGTCAAGCAATTGTTACAGCAAACATCGTAAGCCCTATTTTAGTGATAATCGTAGCACTAACAGGTATAAGCACTTTTGCTGTTCCCAACTTTGCATTAAACTATAGCTACAGAATCTTACGATTTATATATATCTTTCTCGGTTCATGGTCCGGCTTTTTAGGAATAGCTATTGGTCTTTTTATAAATATGGGCTTACTGTCTACAGCAATTTCGTTTGGAGTCCCATATCTAACACCTTACGCACCACTTAGAAACTCAGCCGTAGCAGACGATTTCTTTGCACTGCCAATTTGGAAACAAGAAAACAGACCATCATTTTTAAAAGTAAAAGAAAAGAAAAAAGAGCCCAAAATTTCTATGAAATGGAAAAGTAAGAATTAGGGACGGTAAGAATTAGGGACGGAGGAAAATTCTCATTTTTGAG
>ERZ825670.1714-NODE-1714-length-22885-cov-6.596277_pt1 | contig 22885 bp, 16 predicted proteins | sample MGYA00519929_ERZ825670 | MGnify/ENA primary metagenome ERZ825670 (study PRJEB31778, sample SAMEA3449207) | human gut metagenome | biome: human gut; feature: human-associated habitat; material: faeces | place: United Kingdom | collected 2010/2012 ...
TCGGTCTCGGCACCATGGCGGGCACCTGTGCCATCGCCGTTTTCACCTTTGCCTATGTGGGCAAGCAGCTCTTTGAGATCATCGAAACGGTGGATATGGGACCCTATGAGGCGATGGAGGCGTTGGGCGCTACGCGCCTGCGCGCCTTTACCACCGCCGTCTTTCCGCAGGTGCTGCCCACCTATCTGTCCGTGTCCCTGTTCTGTCTGGAGGGTAACGTGCGCTACGCCTCCATCCTCGGCTATGTGGGCGCGGGCGGACTGGGCCTCATTATGAATGAAAAGATCGGCTGGCGCGAATACGACAGCCTTGGCATGATCCTGATCGTCCTCTTTGTCACCGTCATGGTCATCGAGGGCATCAGCCACGCGCTGCGCAAGCGCCTGACATGAGGAGGAACGGCTATGAACGAACGAATCAAAAAAGCCTATGCCTCCGCGCCGAAGACGTGGGTGTGGCAGCTGCTGGCGGCGTTCATCGTCGCCTGCCTTCTGGCGTGGTCCGGCACGGCGGTGAGGGTCAGCAGCTCCACCGGCAACGGGCTGGAGGTGGCGGGGAACATTCTCTCCGGCATCTTCCATCCCTCGGCGAAGCTCCTCCTTACGCTCGGCACGGACGGCGTGCCCTACCTGCTGCTGGAGACCTTCTGCATCGCCTTCCTCGGCACGATCGTGGGCGCGGTGATCTCGCTGCCCCTGTCGTTCCTGTCGGCGAGCAATCTGGTGCCGCGGGGCGTGGCGCTGGTCGGCCGCGTGCTCATCGCCGCCATCCGCACCATCCCCGCCTTCGTCTACGGACTGATGTTCATTCGCGTCACCGGCCCCGGACCGTTCGCGGGACTGCTGACCATGTCCCTCTGCTCGATCGGCATGGTGTCGAAAATGTTCATCGAGAGCATCGAGGACCTTGACAAGCGGATCCTGGAGTCGCTGGACGCCGCGGGCTGCACGACCTTTCAGAAGATCCGTTATGGCATTCTGCCCCAGCTGACGGCGGACTTCACCTCCACGATCATCTACCGCTTCGACATGAACCTGCGCGACGCGACCGTGCTCGGCCTTGTGGGCGCGGGCGGCATCGGCGCGCCGCTGATCTTCGCCATGAGCTCGTACCGCTGGAACGAGGTCGGCGCGATCCTGCTGGGGCTGATCGTATTGGTGCTCATCATCGAGTGGATCTCGGCGAAGATCCGCGTGAAGCTGGCACGGGGGTAAGCGATGGACGAGAAAAAGCTGACGATTTATTTTACCTCCGATCTGCACGGCTACATTTATCCGACCGATTACCGCGGGCAGGGGGAAAAGGAGCTGGGGCTGTTCAAGTGCGCCAGCCGCTTCCGCAAGGACGGCAACACCCTCGTCATCGACGGCGGCGACATCCTGCAGGGCTCGCCGCTGGGGGCGTTCTGCCACGATACCATCGGCAGCGCCGCGCGCTTCGCCGAGATGATGAACCGCTGCGGCTATGACTATGTGACGCTGGGCAACCATGACTTCAACTACGGGATGCCGTACCTTGACAGCTACCTCAACGTGCTGAAAGCGCGCTGCGTGTGCGAAAACGTCCGCTGGGACGAGGCGGGGGTGCGCTTTCCCGCGCGCATCCACACGCTGGAAAACGGGCTGCGGGTTGGCATCATCGGCATCGTGACTGACTATGTGAACATCTGGGAAAAGCCGGAGCACCTCGCCGGCATTGCGATCACCGACCCGATCCCCGCCGTGGCCGCCGCGCTGGAAAGGCTGCGCGATCAGGTCGACCTGACGGTCGGCATTTACCACGGCGGCTTCGAGCGCGACCTCGCCACGGGGCGCGTGCTCTCCGCGACCCGCGAAAACGTCGCCTACCGCATCTGTCAGGAGCTGGATCTCGACATCCTGCTGACCGGACACCAGCATATGTCCGTGCCCGGGCAGATGGTGAGCGGCACCTTCGTGGTGCAGCCCTCCGACAAGGGGCAGGAGTTCCTGCGGGTAGAGGCCGCCGCGTCCGGCGGCGGGAAGCGCTTTTCCAGCGAAACGGTCCCCGCCCACGGCGAATGCCGGGCGGACTGGCTCGCGGAGTTCGCCGACATGGAGCGCGGCGCACAGGCTTGGCTCGACCAGGTGGTGGGACATCTGGAGACGCCGATGCTGCCGGATACGCCGCTGCGGATGGCGGCCGAGGGCAGCGCCCTCGCCGACCTCTTCAACACCGTGCAGCTCGCCGCGAGCGGCGCGCAGCTCTCGGTCACGAGCCTTGCCAACGACGCCGCCGGTCTGCCGCAGACCGTGCGCCGCAGGGACATTCTCAACGCCTACCCCTACACCAACACGCTGACGGTGCTGGAGATCACCGGCGCCGTCCTGCGCAGGGCGATGGAGCGCAGTGCGGAATATTTCACCCGAAACGCCGACGGCTCGCTGCGGGTGTCGGACTGCTTCCTGGAGCCCAAGGTGGAGCATTATAATTACGATTACTACGCCGGCGTGACCTATGCCTACGACATTGCAAGGCCCGTGGGCGAGCGAGTGGTCGAGCTGACATTCAACGGAACGCCCGTGAAGGACACGGACGTGTTCACCGCCTGCCTGAGCAGCTACCGCGCCAGCGGCACGGGCGGGTACGACGGCTATGTCGGCTGCCCGATCGTGCGCGAGATCGGCACGGAGATGTCCGACCTGCTGCTGGACTACTTCAAGCGATACGGCGGAGAGCTCCCGCTTGCGCGGGGAGAGTTCAGGGTATTCTGACAAAAACAGCAGACTGTTTTTTTGAAGATTAAAAGCTTCGGCAAGAGAGAAAACCTCCTATTGCGCTGGTAAAGGCTTGGCGGCCGCATTACCAGAGTAATAGGAGGTTTTATGCAGTTTAAGGCGTACAGCACTTTTCGTCGCCCTCGAGGATTTCCGCCTTGCCCTCGCCGAGAACAGAGGCGTAATAATAGCTGTGCGTGCAGGCGGTTTCGCCGTGCTGCAGGGCATTCTGACAATCCATTTCAAAGGCAACGCTGGCATTCTTGCGGATCACGTCAAGCTTCTTGCCTTCCTTTGCGCTGTGGCAATAGAAAGTGAAAGCGCCGTTTCCACCGCATAGAGGAACACGGGGTCCGCCGCGCCGCTGTGCTGTCCGGCGAGGTCGAATTGCCCGCCGAACATCCGCCGCACCAGCTCGAGCAGCAGCGCCTCCTTGCTGGGAAAGACGTGGAAAAATGAGCTCTGAGCGATGCCCGCCGCGCCGGTGATGTCTGCGGTGGTCGTGCCGGTGTAGCCCTTCTCCAGAAATTGCGCTACGGCGGCGCGCAGCACCCGCTGCTGCGTCACAAGGCCGTTGGCCTGTTTCCCTCGCAATGACAAATGTTCACGCTCCTTTCAAATTGGACTTGCGATTATGATTTCGTTTTAACAGAAAAAGAGCGTTCCCACAAGAGAAAGCTGCCCGCCCGAATTTTTCGGGAAAATGCGCAAAGTCCGGCGGCGCTTTTCGGTGAGTATGCAGAGAAGGCGGCGCGCATGACGCCGACCCGCGATTTGCTCTTGCTTTTTGGGTAAAATTTCTTTATGATAGGACAGGCGGCGGGGGAGATGCTCCGCTGCGAAAAAGAATAGCGATCAAGGCCGTCTGCCGGAGAAAAACCGGAACGGGGGAATGGGGTGAAAAGCCCCGCGAGCGGGTCACTGTGAAGCTCCCACGAGGAGATGAGTCAGAATGCCCGGACGGCCTTGGACGCTCCTGCCCACACCGGGAGCCGTGAGACACCAAGGGGTCTTTGCGCCCTTTTCTACGTCTGTACGGCTCGCGTAGGCGGGCGGGTACAGACGTTTTTTTCATGCAAAAGGAGGACGAGAGAATGAAAAAACGCGCACTATCCCTGCTGATGGCCTTTGTGATGGTCCTCAGCCTGCTGCCCGTGACGGCGCGGGCGGCAGAGCCGAAGGAGATCACGGATGCCGCCGGCTTTGCCGGGATGACGGCAAGCGAGAGCTATATCCTGACGAAGGACATCGAAGTGAGCACGCCGTATGCCGGCGAGTTCACCGGAACGTTTGACGGCAACGGGCATACGATAACGCTGAGAATTTCGAGCGCCAGCTACAACACGGGCCTGTTTTCCAAGATCGGTCAGAATGGCACGGTGAAGAATGTCATCACGGCCGGAAGTGTGACGGGCAAGAGCGTTACCGGTGCTGTGGCAGGCTTGAATTACGGCACCATCCAAAAGTGCTGGAATCAGGCGAATGTGAAGGGAACGACGAATGTCGGCGGCATCGTCGGAACGAACGGCTCGTCCTCCAGCAGCAATCTGATCCACGCGACTGTGACCGGCTGCTACAACACGGGCTCGGTGAAGGGAACGCGCTACATCGGAGGAATTGTTGGAAATTCGGCAAATTCAACGCTTGAGAAATGTGCCAGCACGGGAATGATTGACACGACAAACGCCCTTCGAGGCGGCATTGCCGGTGCGTCGTCTGCGAAGCGCGATGAGATCACGGACTGCTACTGGCTGGACACCTCCTGCAAGGGCGGTAAGACCTTTGGTACACCCTTCCAGAGCACGGAGCTGAAGACGGTCGCCGGGAAGTTGGGCAGCAGCTGGACGACCGAGAAGGGCACGCTGGTGCTCGAGTTCGGCGCGAGCGAGCCGGCGGCTACGATCAGCGGCGGCAAGGACACGCTGTGGATGCGCAATTCCGGCGGCCAGCCGTATGAGACCTTTACGGTCAAGCTGGACGGCGCGGACGACACGGGCGCGGCGGTCACCTGGAGCGCCGAGCCGAAGGGGCTGGTGACGCTCACGGACGGGCGGGACGCGTTCCACAAGACCGTCACGGCGTGCAAGCCCGGCAAGGTCACGCTGACCGCGACCGTCAAGGCTGCGGACGGAACGGAGTACCCTGCGGCGAAAGAGATCACGGTGATGCCCTTCATCAACACGATCGCGATCGAGGGCACGCCGGCCGTCGGAAAGACGGTCTCCGCACGCGCGTACGTTCTTACGGGCGGGCCCTACGAGCAGACCTATGACCAGATTGAGGGGCTGCCGGGCCTGACCTACACCTGGAAAAAGCAGACGGAAGAGCAGTACTTGAATGGAACCCAGGAGGAGGAGATCGCCGGGGTGACCGGCGATACGCTGACGATCACGGAGGACCTTTCGGGCTGCCGGCTTAGAGCCTACGTCTGGTACAACGGTGAGAACAAGTGCAACAATATCCCCTTCGGGCCGATCGTCTCCGCGGCGGCGGGCGATCTGAAGGAGGACGCCTCGTGGCTCTTTGACCGGATGCAGCCCTACACGAGGGCGGAGCAGAAGGCAGACACCGTGCTTCCGCTGGTGAGTGCGGCGCCGCACGGCTCCACCATTACGTGGACGAGCAGCGACAACGCGATTATTGACCCCGACACCGGCAAGCTGACGCTGCCGAAGACGGGAGAGAAGCCGACCGTCACGCTGACGGCGGTGCTGAAAAACGGCGGCGAGGAGACGACGCGGACGTACACCATCACCGTCTGGTCGGAGAAGGATCTGGCGGACTATGACGCAAACCTGACGCAGAAGCTCGCGGACGACGTGAACGCGAAGCTCGGCGATCGGGACGTTCTCGTACCCGTTTTCGACACGGACAAGAACACGCTGACGATGGTGACGGCCAAGCTGGACCGGGAGGACATCACGGTCACGATGGGGACGCCCGTGCGCACGAACGCCACGGCGAACTTGAGCAAGGACGTGGTGAACATCGCCGAGAACGGCGCGATCACCTATTTCTACGTTGACCCCAATGACGGGGCAACGGCGAATCTCCAGCGCTTCGGCACGTTCTCCGTGCCCTTCACGTTTGCGCGCGGCGGCGTGACGGTGGAGCGCACATTTGCCGTCACGGTCTATTGGGACCGCGCGAAGGTGGAGAGCGCGATGGAGCGGGATATCGTTTCCAATCTGCCCGCGGTGCCCTCTACGGCGACGGAGAACTTCGAGCTGCCGAAGGTCGTGAACGGCAAGACGTGGACGGACATCACGTGGACGAGCAGCGACAACGCGATCTATATCAGCTCTGAGCGCCAGAGTTCGGCGGACAAGCTGCTTGAGCCCTATGTGGCCGTGGTGCGCGGGAGCAGCGTCGAGAAAACCGTTACGCTGACGGCGAAGCTGACGTTCCGCTACACGAACGACGTGACCGGCAGCGAAGAGCCGATCACGCTCCTGCGCAGCTACACCGTGACCGTGCCCGCGAGCGCGGACGGATTGAAGTACCAGGAGGCGCTCGACGCGGTGTTCGGCGAGGGGAGCCTGACCGATGCGGCGACGGGCGCGGCGCTGAATTTGGGCGCGGTGAAAAACGACATTCAGTTCCCCATCACCGGCGACCTGAACCGGTATATGCTGGACAAGTACGGCGAGGGCTTTGACGGGAAGTTTACGCCCGTCCTCCTCACAAGCGACGACGCGTTCACTGTCCGCGAGCCGGACGCGGCCAACGCCGCGCGCATGGCCGTTTACCGTCCCGCGGCGGGCAAAGAGGCCAAGACTGTGACGCTGACGGTCAAGATCCTCGACCGTCCGAGCGGCAAGGGCCGCGATTACGCCAGTATGCCCGTGCTGGCGGAAAAGACCTTCCGGATCGTTGTGAAGCCCCTGACGCAGGACGAGATCGACGAGGAGCTTGCGCTGATGGCGGAGGTCAAGGCGCATTACTGGGACGGCATCAAAAACGAAAATACCGCAGCCAGAGATGTGACGGGCGACCTCGCGCCCTTTGTCGAGGTCTACAAGCAGGACGGCGCGCTGGTCTGGGTGCGCGACGTCAGGGAAATGAGGAACAGCGGCATCGTGCCGGTTGCCATGAAGGGCTGGCAGGAGCTGGAGGCGTGGCGGCTGTTCCGCTCGAGCAATCCCGCGGCGGTCACGCATGAAAACCTGCTTGTGACGCAGCAGTTCGAGGGCAAGGCCGTGACAGTCACGAGCGCGCTTTCAAGCGAGACGCTGGGCCGCTACGGCGAGCTGTACCGGAAGGACCCGGTGACGTATGCCGCGTATGAGAAGCTGGCGGACCTCTATTACCAGACGGTGAGCGCCGAGCTTGTGGTGCGCGGCCGCAACACGGCCAACATGTTCGAAAAGGAAGTCATGGTCAACGGCAAAAAGAAGATGCGCCTTGTCTCCAAGGCCGTGGAGGAGAAGGTCACGGTCAGCTTCACGCTCAGCGGCAACGGCGAGCTGTGGCTCGGCACCAGAACGCTCCGCGATCTGGACGAGGGCGTCACGGTATTCGACGTGCTTAGGCAGCTGTGGGACGAGCGCGTGCTGAGCTTCGAGCACAAGGGCGGCTACGTGCAGTCCATCACCTGCAACGGCAAGACGCTCGCGGAGCTGGACGAGGGCAAGAACTCCGGCTGGCTGTACACGGTCAACGGCGAGCTGCCCGACGTGTATATGTCCGCCTATGGTCTGAAAAACGGCGACAGCATCCGCATTTACTTCACCAAGGACTACACGAAGGAGCCGGGCGCGGACCGCTGGAAGCCGGTCACGCCGGTCACGAAGACGGAGACGGTCACGAATGCGGACGGCTCGGTCACGAAGATCGAGACGAAGCCCGACGGCACGATCATTGAGACCACCACGAAGCCCGACGGCGGCACCGTTGTCGCCGAGACGAAGCCGGACGGCAGCGTGAGCACCGTTGAAAAGCGCGCGGACGGCACGGAGATCAAGACCGCGCAGCCCGTGAGCGGTGAGATCACCGCCTCCGTCAGCGTGCCCAAGAGCGTCGGCAGCACCCGTGTGGACATTCCCGTGAGCAAGCCGAGCGGCAGCATGGTCGCCGTGATCGTCCATCCCGACGGCACGGAGGAGATCGTCAGGGGCTCGGTCGTGACCGAGACCGGCATCGCGCTCCGCGCGGAGGGCGACGTGCGGCTCAAGATCATCGACAACGCCAAGCACTTTAACGACATGGCGGACCATTGGGCGAAGGACGCCGTGGAGTTCGCCTCGTCCCGCGAGCTGTTCAACGGCGTGGGCAATGACGCCTTCGGCCCCGACCGCTCCATGACCCGCGGCATGGTCGGCACCGTGCTCGCGCGCCTTGCCGGAGCGGATACGGCCGGCGGGGAGACGTGGTACGCCAAGGGCACGGCCTGGGCGGTCGAGAACGGCATTTCCGACGGAACCGCTCCCGAGCAGCCAGTCACCCGCGAGCAGCTGGCGGCGATGCTCTACCGCTATGCCGGCTCCCCCGCCGTCAGCGGCGAACTGAGCTTTGACGACACGACTGTTATCAGCATCTGGGCCTACGACGCCGTGAGGTGGTGCGTGGACAACGGCATCCTCAACGGCGTGGGCGGCAACCGTATGGCGCCGCAGGACCTCGCCCAGCGCGGGCAGGTCGCAGCCATGCTGATGCGCTTCCTACAGGCGACGGTGTAAGCGTCGACCCGCGATATACGCTATAACGAACAGTAAGGCTCCCCTGCTTCGGCAGGGGAGCCTTGCTGGTTTATGGAACGGGAAACGGGTATGGAGACGCTGCCGCGCCGGAGTCCGGCGCTCAGCGCGTGAGCGGACCGGACCGGCGCTCGCCCCACCGGCTGTCGGTGTGCTGCTCCGCGGCGGCGGTCTCGGCGAGACGCTGCAGCTTTTCCATGCGCGCGTCAAGCTGCGCGCTCATCTGCGCGCACTCGAACAGCTCGCGATTGACGTGATCGAGCTCCGGCAGATCCTTCTTGTAGCGGATCTTGTGCTCAAGGCTTGCCCACCAGTCCATGGAGATGGTGCGGAACTGCACCTCGACGCGCATCATGCGCTTTTGATCGTGCAGGAAGATGGGCGTTTCCACGATGAGATGCAGGCTGCGGTAGCCGTTGGGCTTGGGCTCGGCGATGTAGTCCTTGCGCTGGAGGAGCGTGATATCGTCCTGCTTCAGAAAGGCGTCGGCGAGCTGGTAGATATCCGACGGGAAGGAGCAGATGACGCGCACGCCGGCGATGTCGTTGAGATTTTCCTCGATGCTCTCCACCGTCAGCGGGAAGCCGCGGCGCTGGAGCTTTTCGGCAATGCTCTCGGGGGACTTGAGGCGCGTTTTGATGCTCTCGATGGGGTTGCGGTCATACTGGAGCGAAAGCTCCTCGTTGAGAACGTTGAACTTGGTCTCGACCTCCATCATCGCGCAGCGGTAGTAGCTCATCAGCTCGCGGTAGGGCTGCGTGTAGCTCTGCACGAGCGTGCTGATCTCCTTGCGCGGCAGGCGCGAGAGCAGCAGGCGCTCCAGAGCGCCGCGGTCGGTGCTGCTTTTCAATGCCATGTGTTGTTTCCTCGGCTTTGTCGGTTCTCCCTCCGCGGTGTGACGGCGGAGGGGCGGGCGCGATGCGCCCATCTCAATCATACCATCCCGCGGCGCATCCCGCAAGCCCTCCCCGACATTTGCGCCGAAATGACCGGAAGCCGAAGAGAAAAAAGGCGCGGAGGCCGTGGCCTTCGCGCCTTTTTGCCTGCTTACCCGCGGACGGGGATGAGGTCGCGATAGTGGAGATACATGATCTGTCCGGTGTACGGGTTGATGCCGGGGAGATAGGCGGAGTACACGCATTGGTCCACGGTGGTGCCGGGGGCGGTGGCCAGCAGATTGCTCACACCGGTCAGCTTGCCCGTGATCCAGACGAGATCGCCCGGGTGGAGGCTGGCGTTGGTGCTGTCGAAGGAGGTGTACTCCCCGTCCTCGCGCTCGACCTCCCCTGTGCTGCCATTATAGCTATAGACGTTGCTCACCGGCGCGGCCTGATACCAGCCGATCTGGTGGGCGTAGACGCTGCGCTCCGCTACGATGACCGCCTGCTCGATGGTGCAGGTGCCGTTGGGATTGAGCGTGGTGGCGGTGGTGCCCTTGACAAGATCAAGTGCGTTCATAAACGCCATCGCTTCCTTCGCCCAGCTCTGCACCAGCGCGTTATCCGTGTAGGAGGCGAGCTTGGAGGTGTAGCTGGTGTAGGAATAGCCGGAGTTCTTCTCCACATATTGCAGTGTGCGGCGGAGGAAGGTCGCCATCTGCTGACGGTTCAGGGTGGCGTTGGGGGAGAAGGTGGTCGCCGAGGTGCCGGTGGTGATGCCCGCGGCATAGGCCTTGAGGACGTAGGCGTTGTTCGTGTCGGTGAAGGTGTTCGCGGCGGCGGGCGTGATGCTCTTGCCGGTCAGCGTTTCCGCCAGCCGCACCGCAACGGAGCAGAACTGCAGACGGCTGATGGGCTTGGTGTAGTCGCTGCCGAGCAGGGCAGTATCGAGCAGATCGTCGTTGAGCGCGAGGTTCACATCGCTTTCAGCCCAGGAGCTGGTCTTGGCGGCGGACTTCTTCGAGAGCGTAAAGGTGCCGGGATACAGCTCGGTGGTGTTCAGCGCCTGCGTTTCCTCCCACTTCAGGGAGGCGCTGGCTTCCGCCTGATACTGCGCGAGGGTCATTCCCGTGCCGGAGGCGTAAACATCCCGTGAGGTCAGATGCTGCTGGAGATAACGGTAGGAGTGGCCGCAGTATTCGCAGCTGAGCCAGTAGACGTGCTCTCCGGCGGCATTCACGCCGATGTAGGCCTCCGCCGTGGGATACTCGCCGTTATCCGAGTGGGCGAGCTTTTCTGTCTTGAGCAGGATCTCCGTATCCGAGGTATGGGGAGCGACATGCTTTGCATTGTACTCGCACTTGCCGCAGATGGAGCAGGAATAGTAATAACGCCGGGCAGATTGGCAGGCCTGCGCGTAGGTGTAAACACGGTCGGCCGTCCGGATCTGCAGGGTGTACTGGTGGGCGGTGCACCAGTTGTCCTTCGCGGCGGCGTCGCCCGCCTTTTGGGCGGCGTAGACGTCATTGCCGGAGTAGGTCTTGATGGTGTAGGGGATCTTATAGCCGCGCTGGGCCTGGGCTGCCTTGAGCGCGGGCACGGCAGATTCAGGGATATACACCACGGTCTCGGCGGTGTAGAAGGGCAGGTCGCTCTGCCTCTCCCACCGGTATAACCCGGCGATGGGCAGCCAGAGGTAGGAATCCATCGCCTGAATAAACTGATAGACATCCACCTTATCGCTGAGCCAGAGCTCCTTCAAATATTTCGCGTAGCAGATGAAAAAGCACGTTCCATCCGTTATTTTCCCATTGGTGTCCAGAATGAGGGTACGGATGCTGTCGGTGTTCTCCAGAACGTGGTTGGCGTCAGTCATGACGGTCACACCGTTTACAAAGTTTTCAAGCTGCTTGGAGCTTGCCACGGCCTGCGTGCGGGGAGTCGCCATCGCCCGCTTGGCCTGCCGGAGGAGGTCTGTTTTCCGCGTCAGATCGGCGTTGAGCTCCTCTTTCTCCTGCTCGGTATAGCGCTCGCCCTCAAGGGTCAGGCTGACCTGCAGGGTGGGATAATACTGGGCGCTGGTGCGGATGGTGGCGGGCACGCCGTTGACCGTAGCGGAGAAGGTGTCGGGGCCGACGAGGTTTTCACCGCCGACTGTTTTGTAGTTGGCGCAATAGCCCTTGGTGGTGTCAAAGGCCAGCTTGATGTTGACGAGATAGGTCGTGCCTGCGCGGAAGGCATAGCCGTCGTCGGTCTCCACGTTGTCGCCCTGCCACTCGGTGTACAGGATGCCCGCGCCGTTGGCGAGCAGGTCGATGTTGCCGCTTTTCATGGATTTGATGGTGACCTCGGTCTCCATCTCGTTGGGGTCGCCCGCCTTCGGCAGGTCGATGACGAGGTCGACGCTCTTGAGCCTTGTCGGCGCGGCGAGGGCCGCGGTCGGCAGCAGGGTGAGCGCCAGAACGGGACAGAGCAGCGCGCTGAGCAGTTTCTTTTTCATGGTTCCCTCCTGTAATTGAAATGATAAACGAGGATCGCTTGCTTTCTGCAGTATAGCAGGAATCTCCGGCAGGAGGGACCCATATCGACTTGAAATGTATGGATTTGCGGCTTGAAATGTGAGATAATGCTGGAAAGAAAAAGAATGGTATGCTACAATAAGGCAAAAGGAAGCGAGGAAAGGGGGCGGCGGAATGTACATCGCAGTCTGCGACGACCAGACGGAGGAGCTCAAAGACCTGACGGAGCTGCTCGGTGCGTGGGAGACGGATCGCGGCACGCCCGTGCGCGTGAAGAGCTTCCGCAGCGCGGCGGCGCTGCTGGACGCGGCGCGCCATGAGCGCTTCACGCTGTACCTGCTCGACATCATGATGCCAGGGCTGAACGGCATGGATGCCGCGCGCGAGATCCGCGGCTTTGACAAGGCGGCGGACATCATCTTCCTCACCTCGTCCCCCGGCTTCGCCTACGACAGCTACAGCGTCAAGGCGCTGGAATATCTGCTCAAGCCCATTCGCGCCAAGACGCTCTATCCCATCCTTGACCGGCTGGAGCTGCGCGAACGCCGCCCGCAGGAGGCGCTTACGCTTCGCACCGGCGGCATCATCGTGCGCGTGCCGTTTTCGCAGCTCACCTATGTGGAGGTCAACGGCAAGCACCTTTACTTCAACCTTGCCGACGGGCAGGTGCGCGAGGTCGTCGGCTCGATGAAGGAATACGAGGACGCCCTGCTCACGCGGCCGGAATTCATGCGCATCCACCGCTCCTACATCGTCAATATGCTGCAGATCGAGGAGCTTTCACCCACCGGGCTCCGCACCTTTTCGGGCCGCGAGCTGCCGGTCTCACGCCTGTTATACCCCCAGCTTCAAAAGGACTATATGAAGCTGCTGTTCGCGCAGAGGGAGGAGTGAGACGATGAGCCTTACAACATTTTCGCCGGCCCTGCTGCTTTTGTTCGTATGGGCGCTTTTGTGGATCATGATGGATATCCACTTCCGGGATCTGACCAAGGTGCAGCGATGGCTGGTGCCGCTGGTGATCCTGGCCTTGGCGGTATTCAACCACGTGCTTCGTGAGCGCATGGGCTCAGAGTATATCAGCCATGCGATGTGGCTGACGATGCACCTTCCGTTTTTCCTGCTGTTTTTGTATATTACAAAATGCAGCGTGATCAAAATGGCGTTCATGATCCTCTCGGCTTTCACGTTTACTGCGCCGACCATCGTGGTGAGCAGCGTTGTCATGCGGCATTTTGGCAACAGCCAGTGGATGCTGCTCGTGAGCAACCTGGTTTCCTATGCGCTTATTTTGCTGCTTGCGCAGTTTGTTTTCCGGCGCGGCTTCAACTATCTGATCAAATACGGCGACGATCGGCTCTTTCTGCAGTTTTCCGTTGTGCCGTTCCTGTATTACCTTTACGTGTTCTCGGCGCTCGGTGTTGATTTTTCCTCGCTGATCGACTCGGGCGGCTGGCTGGTGCGCTATTTCCCGTCACTGGAGGTTTTCGTATTCTATTTCCTTTTGCTGAGCGTTTATCGAAATTTGAGCGAGAAGCATGAGATCGAGGCGGAGCAGGCGGCATTGACCCAAAGACTCGCCTCGTCGGAGGAGCGTATCGCGATGCTCAACGAATCCGAGGTGCAGACCGCCGTCTATCAGCACGATATGCGCCACCATCTCAACGCCATCGACGGCTTTCTGGCAGCGGGAAAGCCGCAGCAGGCGGAGGAATATATCCGCAAGGTGCGCTCGGATATTGAGCGCATCACGCCCAAGCGCTACTGCGACAACGAGCTGGTGAACCTGCTCTGCTCCTCCTTCGCCGGAAAGGCGCAGCGCATGGGCGTTCGGCTGGAGGTGGACGCGAAGCTCCCGCGCGAGCTGTCGGTCTCCGACACCGAGCTGTGCGCCGTGCTCTCCAATGCGCTGGAGAACGCGCTGCGCGCCGTGTCCGATCAGCCGGAGGCGGACCGCTGGGTGACGCTTTACTGCGGCGTGCGGCTGGGCAAGCTGCTCGTGGAGATCCAAAACCCCTGTGCCGAGGGGCTTGTCATGCGCGACGGCCTGCCGGTCTCCGAGCGCGCGGGGCATGGCTACGGCTGCCGCAGCATCCAGACGATCGCCGAGCGGCGCGGCGGACTGTGCGAGTTCCGCGCACGGGGCGGCATCTTTTCCATGCAGCTCGTGCTGCCGATCAAAGCGGCGGCGAAAACCCAAGACTGACGCAGGAGGCTGCCGCGGACGCGGCGGCCTCCTTTTTTCGTCCCCGAGAGGCAAAAAATTGAAAAAAGTTCAAAATATGGCTGTTCTTTCTAAAATTCCTGTGATACAATAAATATTCAATTGATCGGAATATGGGAACAGGAGGGAAATTCCATGACCGTGCAGGAGGCGATCTCCGCACGCCACAGCGTGCGTACCTATTTGACAAAGCCGGTCGAGCCGGCAATCGTGAACGCGCTGCGCGCGGAGATCCGCGCGTGCAACGCCGAGGGCGGACTGCACATCCAGCTCGTGATGAATGAGCCGATGGCGTTCCGCGGCTTTTTTGCGCACTACGGGAAATTCCGCGGCGTGTGCAACTACATCGTGCTTGCCGGAAAGCGCGCAAAGGATCTTGACGAGCGCGCCGGCTGGTTCGGCGAACGCCTTGTGCTGCTCGCACAGACGCTGGGGCTCAATACCTGCTGGGTGGGCCTGACCTTTTCAAAAGCGGTCGCGCGCAGGAGCTATGTGCTCGCACCGGATGAGCGGCTCGTGTGTGTGATCGCGTTCGGCTATGGGGCCGAGCAGGGCGAGGCGCACGAGAGTCGTCCGATGCGTGAGGTGTACCGCGCCGACCGCGCGCTGCCCGAGTGGTTCGGCCGCGGCCTCAAGGCGGCGCTGCTCGCGCCCACGGCGATGAACCAGCAGCGCTTCCGCTTCACGCTCCTGCCGGACGATACCGTTCGGGCGGAGAGCCGGGGCGGCAGCTACAGCCATGTGGACCTCGGCATCGTCAAATACCATTTTCAGCTCGGCGCGGGCCGCGAGAGCTTCCGCTGGGCGGAGTGAGCCGCCGTTTCCGCACACGGGCGTGTTAAGAATACGAGAGAGAAAATCAGGAAGGAAAAAATCACTATGCAGAAGAAAGCCAATCCCGCAGCGCTGCTGCCGATCCTTGAGTTCCTGCTCCTTTACCTGGGGCTGGGACTTATCTTTGAGTATGTGCTCAAGATCCCGATGGGCTTTTATTCCATCCCTATTGTAGTCATCTTTCTTGTCGCGCTGCTGGCGGCGTGCTGCCAGAACCGCGCGCTGAGCTTTGACGACAAGCTCACGCTGATGGGTCAGGGCATCGGCGATAAGAACATCGTGACGATGCTGCTCATCTTCCTTGCCGCCGGTATCTTCGTCGGCGTGGTGGGCCGCGCGAGCGCGGAGAGCGTGGCGTATTTCATGCTCTCGATCATCCCGTCCAGGTTCGCCGTGGCGGTGCTGTTCGTCGTCAGCTGCTTCGTCTCCACCGCCATGGGCACGAGCGTCGGCACCATCACGCTCATCACGCCCATCGCCATCCCCATTGCCGCGGCAAGCGGCTATTCCCTGCCGCTGTGCATCGGCTCGGTCATGGGCGGAGCGATGTTCGGCGACAATCTGAGCTTCATTTCCGACACCACCATCGCCGCCTGCAACGGGCAAGGCTGCGCGATGAAGGATAAGTTCCGCGAGAACTTCCACATCGCTCTGCCCGCGGCGCTCGCGACGCTCGTGCTCATCCTCGTGCTGACGCTGAACGCCGACGTCGTCCCGGCGGAGATCCCCGGCTATCACCTGATCCAGATCATCCCCTATGTGCTGGTGCTCGTCGGCGGCATCATCGGCATCAATGTGTTCGCGGTGCTGCTCATCGGCATTGTGTCCGGGGCCGTTATTGTGCTTGCCACCGGCGCGACCGGACAGACGGGTGTGCTTGCGGTCAAGGCGCTGCTGGAGAACATGGGCAGCGGCGCCGCCGGTATGTTTGAAACGTCGATGGTCGCCATCCTCGTCTCCGCCATCTGCGCGCTCATCCGCGAGTACGGCGGCTTTGAGGCGCTGCTGGGCTGGATCAGAAAAGCGTTCCGCGGCAAGCGCGGCGGACAGATCGGCATGGGCCTGCTCGTCGGCGCGATGGACATTGCCACCGCGAACAACACCGTCGCCATCGTGATGGCGAATCCCATCGCAAAGGAAATGAGCGAGGAATACGGCATCACACCACGCAAGGCGGCGTCGATCCTCGATACCTTCTCCTGCATCTTCCAGGGCATCATCCCCTACGGCGCGCAGATGCTCGTCGCCATCGCCGCGGCGCACGAGCTGGGGTATCAGGTCTCCGCGTTTGAGATCATTCCGAATCTGTTCTATCCGTTCCTGCTGGCTGTCAGCTCCTTCTTCTTCATCGCCATCGACGGCAAAAAGAAGGCCTGAGCCATGCCCGACCTTGCACGGCTCCGCGTCAAGCGGCTCTTCCTGCTCGATCTGGACGGAACGCTCTATCTGGACGAACGACTCTTTGACGGCGCGGCGGACTTCCTGCGCGCGATCCGCTCGCGCGGCGGGACGTACCGCTTTCTGACGAACAACTCCTCCCGCGGGGCGGAGAGCTATGTGGAGAAGCTGCGCCGCCTCGGCGTGGAGGCGGAGACCTCCGACTTCCTTACGAGCGTGGACGCGCTCATCGCGCATCTGCACGCGCAGGGCATGGCGGAAAAGCTCCTCTACGTCTGCGGCACGCAGTCGATGAAGCGGCAGCTCACGCAGGCGGGACTGCGCCTGACGGACGACCGCGACGCGGCGGTGGACGCCCTGGTGATGGGCTTCGACACCGAGCTGACCTTTCAGAAGTTAGAGGACGCCTGCATCCTCCTGAACCGCGGCGCGGACTACCTTGCCACCAATCCCGACTGGGTCTGCCCGACGTGGTACGGCTTTGTGCCGGACTGCGGCAGCGTGTGCGAGATGCTTTTCCGCGCGACCGGACGGCGGCCCTATGTCATCGGCAAGCCGCGGCCCGATATGGCGCGCCTTGCGATGGCGCGCGGCGGCTTTTCCGCAGAGGAGACGGTGCTGCTCGGCGACCGGCTCTACACCGACATTGCCTGCGGCGCGAACGCAAGCATCGACACGGTGCTCGTCCTCTCGGGCGAGACGAAGGAGGCGGACCTCGCCGGCAGCGCGGTGCAGCCGACGTTTGTCCTCGGTAGCGTCGCGGATTATCTGAGCATTTTACAGGAATGAAAGAAACGACCGCATGAGCGGTCGTTTTTTGTGCCTATTTTACCAGCAGCGGCTGGAGCTGCACGCCGCGCAGCGCCGCGTCAACGGTCGGCACGAGCTGCGAAAAGTCGGCGATGAGCGAGGTGGGCTTCCCCTGCGGGTCGTCCTGCCCGAAGGGAACGAAGTAGTAGTTCTTCCGGTTGAGGAGCGCGGCGAGATTCGGCGCGCTCGCGCTCAGACCGTCGTTCGTCGCCAGCGCGACGACCACGGGCTTGCCGTTGCGCAGATGGGATTTTGCCGCCATCGTCACCGGCCCGTCGGTGATGCCGTGGGCGAGCTTGGCAAGGGTGTTGCCCGTACAGGGCGCGATGACGAGGACATCGGCCAGGTTTTGCGGGCCGAACGGCTCGGCCTCCACGATGGTGCGGATGGCGGGACGCCCCGCCGCGCGCTCCACGCGCGCGATGAGATCGTCGGCCAGCCCGAAGCGGGTGTCGTACCGCGCCGTGTTTTCGGAGAGAATGGGGACCAGCTCAAAGCTCTCTGCCATTTCCTCAAAGAGCATCAAAATTTTCGGGTGATTGCAGAATGAGCCGCAGAGGGCAAATCCGATGCGTTCGGTTCTCATGCTTCTTCCTCCCATATTTTTTCCAAGGTCAGCTTGATGGCGCGCGCCGCGGTCTCCGGCGCGGCCTTGCCGGGCAGTCCGAGCGCGGAGACGCAGGTGAGCCCGCGCGCCTCCGCCGCTTCGCGGTCGAAGCCGGGCTGCGAGGCCAGCTCGAGCAGCACGCACTCGCGCGGCAGATCGCGCAGCAACTCCTCTGTGAGTACCATGTTCGGTACGGTGTTGAAGACGACGCGGAAGCTCCCGAGCCGTCCGGCGAGACGGTTCGTGCGGAGACCGCGGTAGCCGAAGGCGTCGATCCACGCGAGATCGTCCAGCCGCCGTGCGCTGACCGTGACCTCCGCGCCCAGCCCCCGCAGACGGTGGGCGAGCAGCTTGCCGATGCGCCCGAAGCCGATGACCAGACACGGCGTGCCGCAGAGCGTCACGTCCGTCGCGGCCATCGCCGCCTCGATGGCGCCCTCCGCCGTCGGCACGCCGTTGCGCACCGCCAGCTCCTCGCGCGAGAGGTAGTCGGTCAGCGTCAGGCCAAATTCCGCCGCGGCCTCGCGGTCGGCGGCCTTCACGCCGCCGGCGTAGAGGCGCTGCTCCGGACGCAGCAGCGCGAACAATCCGCACAGCGGCAGCGCCGCGGCGATGCAGTTGAGATTTTTCCCGCGCGAGAGAGGCACGGGCAGCACGACGCGGCCGGCTTGCGCCGCTTCCTCCAACGCCGTGTCCTCCATGCCGAAGGCAGCGAGTCCCCATGTCCGCACCGGATGGCCGTCCTCCGCGAGCAGACGCGCGAGCAGCGCCATGCGCCGGTCCCCGCCGAGCACGGCGATCGTTTTTTCCATAGGCGTCCCCCTTTCCATTCCTCTTACTCTATGCGCGCGGCAGGGGAAATTTGATTGCGAAAGGCAAAAGAGTGTGGTATCATGGCAAAAAATCAAAGGAGACCCGTCTATGACACGTTATCCCTATCTGCTCTTCGACGCCGACAACACGCTCTTTGACTTCGACGAGGCGAACATCAGCTCGTTCCGCGCGGTCTGTGCCTATGCGGGCCTTGCCTTTACGCCGGAGCTGTTTGCCTGCTTCGACCGCCATAACAACGCCGCGTGGGCGCGCTTCGACCGCGGCGAGCTGACGAAGGACGAGACGCTGCGCATCCAGTTCCGCGAAATGTCCGAGGAGCTGGGCATCGAGCTGGACATCGAGGGCTGCAACCGCGTCCGTCTCGAGGTGCTTGGCCGTTCGACCGCGCTCGTGCCCCGCGCGCTGGAGGTCGTGCGTGAGCTGAAGAAAACGCACCGCGTCTACCTCATCACCAACGCGGTCGAGTCCGTCCAGCGCGGGCGGCTGGGACGCTCGGCACTCGCGCCGCTCATCGAGGAGGCGTTTATCTCCGAGACCGCGGGTGCGGCGAAGCCGTCCGTGGAATACTTTGACTATGTGTTCGCCCACATCGACGGCATTACGCGGGAAAATTGTCTGGTCATCGGCGATTCGCTCACGAGCGACATTCAGGGCGCAAACAACTACGGGCTTGCGTGCTGCTGGTTCAATCCGAAGAAAGCACCGAAGCCGGAGAGTCTGCGCGTGGACTACGAGATCCGCGATCTGCGGGAGCTTTACGGCATTGTGAAATAAGAAAAGCGCCGGCTCCGTGCCGGCGCTTCTGTGTCATTTCTCTTTGCTCTTATCAAAATAATAGCGCGCGAAGTTCTTGTACTGTGCGGCATAATACCTTGCCAGCCGGTACACGCGCGCGGGGGCGAGGTCGCCGCCGCACCAGAGCGTGTGCAGGGCTTTGTATTGCTTCATCTCCTCGCGCAGGGCGGGGGAGGTGACGTACCTCGTCAGGATGCCGCGCGGGACATTGGACCACAGCGCGGTCGTTTCGTTGTAGATGCACTTTCCACGGCGGCCGTAGACCACGTCCTCGGTGAGCAGCTTCATCATGTTGATGCCCGCCGCGCGGCAGAAGAAGCTCGAACGACCCAGCCGCGGGTTGATCTCAAAGAGAACATAGCGTCCGGTGCGGCTGTCGTACTTCATGTCGATGTTGGAGAAGCCGACGTAGCCGATGGCCTGCAAAAACCGCTGCATTTTATCGTAGAGCAGCGTGTCGCCGCGCGAGAGGATGGCGGCGTAGTTGCCGACGCTCTTGGGGTCGTAGTATTCGAGCACCGGCTGGCCGAGGCACATCGCGCGCACCGTTCCGTCCGTGTCGGAGTAGCTGTTGAGCACGCGCATGGCGTCGTCCCCGCCGGGAATAAACTCCTGAAGGATGAGCTTGCCGCGATAGTCGGAGCCGTTCATACTGCGCACCATCGTGAGGTATTCCTCCCTGGTGTCGAAGAAAAAGACCTTCTTCTGCCCCTCAAAGTGGCAGCGCAGATAGTCAAGCGCGTTGGAGTTTTCCGGCTTGACGACGATGGGGAAGTCAAACGGCAGACGGTCGGCGACCTCGATGCGCTCGTCGGGCGCGGCGATGACGGTCTTGGGATAGTCCATGCCGTACTGCTCGCAGAGCGCGTAGAACCGATCCTTGGTGTCGAAGGTCTCGAGCAGCTGCTCGGGGATGAAGCGGTTCGCGATCAGCCCCTCGAAGTGGTCATAATGGCGGCAGAGCAGGCCGGTATAATAGTCCGAGCAGGGGATGACGAGCAGCTTTTCGTAGTCCTTGGAGCACTCGCGCAGTACGCCGAGCAGCGCGTCGGGAAAGACCTCCTCGCGTTCAAAGCCGGCGATGATGCGGCAGTCAAAAAGACGCGAGTGCCGCGTGGGAATGAGCTGCGCGGTGCACACAAGCAGCGGCGTGACCTCGGGGTACGCCTCGCGGAAGAGACGCGCCGTGCCGTAGGCGTTCTCGTCGCTGCCGAGAATGATGGGCAGAAAGTCCTTTTTCTTCATGCCTTCGCTTCCTTTTCGTCATATTCTGCCAGATATCTGAGGGTCAGCTCCACATCGCTCGGGAAGGGGACGAACTCTCTGCCGCGCTTCATGGTTGTCTCCTCGCCCTTGCCTGTGAGCAGGATGACATGCGGCTCGGGATGGTCGAGAATGGCGCGGCGGATACATTCGGCGCGGTCCTCGCAGACGAGGTGCGGGCATTTGACGTGCTTTTCGATGTCGGCGGCGATCTGCGCGAACGGCTCCTCGCCGGAGTCCTCCTCCGTGATGTAAACGAAGGCGCAGTTCTCGCCGCTCAGCTCGCCGAGGTCGCGGCGTCGCTGGAGCGCGTGCGAGCCGGGGCAGCCGAACACGGAGATCATCTCCTTGCCGGGATACTCCACCCTTGTCGAGCGGTAGAGCGCGTCGAAGCTCATGCGGTTGTGCGCGTAGTCCACGATGACGGTCACCCTTTTGTCACGGCTTTCGTAGACCTGCATCCGCCCGTTCGCCCGCGCCTTGCGCAGACCCGAGCGGACAAATTCCTCCGGCACGCCGAGCGCCATGGAGATCGCCATCGCAGCGAGCGCGTTGGAGACATTGAACAGACCCGGCATCGTGATGGAAAATTCACCGTTGTACTTCGGCGAGCGCACGGTGAAATACAGTCCGTCGGCGCGCTTTTCGACCCGTTCGCAAAAGACCGTGTCGCTTGCGTGGCTGCCGAAGGTGATGAGTTCGCAGCCGCCCGACCTCGCGTGGGCGACGGTCTCCGCGGCGTGGTCGGCGTCGGTGTTGACGCAGCCGACGCGGCAGCTGTCGAAGAGCTTCAGCTTCGAGGCGTAGTAATCCGCGAAATCCGGGTGCTCGATGGGACTGATGTGGTCGGTGCCGATGTTCAGGAACGCGCCCACGTCAAAGGTCATTCCGCGCACGCGCCCGACCTTGAGCGCCTGCGAGGAGACCTCCATCACCAGATGGGAAATGCCGGAATCGTATGCGTTCTGAAAATGCTGATAGAGCTCCAGCACCTCGGGCGTTGTGATGTGCGACTCCTCGGTGATGACGCCGTCATAATTGTCGATGGAGGAGAGAATGGCGCATGGGGGCTTGCCCTCGCTCGTGAGCCAGTCATTGAGGATGGAGCGGACGTAGTAGGCGGTCGTGCTCTTGCCCTTGGTGCCCGTGATGCCGACGCTCGTGAGCTTGTCGGTCACATGATCGTAGAAGAGTTGGCCGAGTACGACCATCGCATAGCGGATATCGCTCACAAGCAGCTGCGGCGCGTCCACGGGGTAGGGCTTTTCGGCGACATAGGCGGCCGCGCCCTGCGCGATTGCCGCAGAGAGGTACTCCGCTTTGAAGTGTGCGCCCTTGCAGAGAAACAGCGAGGTGCCGTGCAGGCTGCGCGTGTCGTAGCTCAGACAGTCGATGACGGTATTCTCCGCTGCGGGCGTCAGTGTGGTTGCGGTCAGAAGTCCGGCGCGTGCGAGCGCGTCGGCATATTCCTTTAAGGTGTGTTTGGGATTCATCTCTTCGCTCCTTTGGCAGTCGATGAAATGGCGGGTCTCATAATAAATATATAGTATAGCACGCGTCGCTTTTCCTGACAAGAAAAAACGCTGGAAGACATTGCATTTGCATTCTGCCCGCCTGCGCGGTATCATAGACGACGTCCTTGATCAAGACGAAACTACCGATAAGGAGGCTCACGCGCTATGAATTGTGCTGCTCTGCTTGCGCTGCTGTGCCAGATGCTCGGCGTCGGCTGCAACGGCTAAAGCCGTCAAATATTCGGAGGGAGGAGGGCTTTGCCCGCCTCTCTCCTGCTATTTTTAGCAGTTATGACGGACATAAGCGGCTCTGATTGTGCTGTTTGACCGAAAAACGGAAAATACAAAATTAAGACTTGCAAAAGCTCCGGCGGCGTGCTAAGATACGACCTGTTCGCGAAAAACGGACGGCTTTCCGACAACGGTTTTCCTTCCTCCGTCGTGAGTGAAGAAAAATTGCAAAAGCACAAAAAAAGTGTTGACAAGGCCGGAAAGTTGTGGTAACCTAAAATTCGTTCCGCGGTTGGAGCGTGTACCTTGTAAATTAAACAACGAAGAACAAAGAAGCACCAGATATGAGGTGTCTTGAAAAAAGACATCGAGCTTGCTCTGAAGTGGTTTAGTCAATTACACGGAGGGGCAAGGATAAAAAGTTTTGCAAGCTATGACAAATAGCTCGATAAAGGTTTGAACAGCGAGAGCTGTTGAAATACCATTTTATTGAGAGTTTGATCCTGGCTCAGGACGAACGCTGGCGGCGTGCTTAACACATGCAAGT
>ERZ825670.1716-NODE-1716-length-22862-cov-3.714079_pt1 | contig 22862 bp, 20 predicted proteins | sample MGYA00519929_ERZ825670 | MGnify/ENA primary metagenome ERZ825670 (study PRJEB31778, sample SAMEA3449207) | human gut metagenome | biome: human gut; feature: human-associated habitat; material: faeces | place: United Kingdom | collected 2010/2012 ...
CCGATGGCGGCAGTCGCTCCTACTCAGGAAACACCGCCCCAGCCGGCGGCGGCTCCGCAACAACAGTATCAACAGCCCCAACCGGTACAGTAACCACCCCAGGCCCAGCAACCCCAACCGGCTGCCGGCGATACCTTCTCGAACCTGAACAACACGGCCGACAGCACGGCCCAGTTCGATCCCAGAGACATCGAACAGCACAAAGGCATGTCGATCCTGGCCTATTTCGGCCCGCTGGTTCTTATTCCGATATTGGCGGCCAAAGACTCGCCTTTTGCCCGATATCATTCCAACCAGGGTTTGCTGCTTTGCATCGCATGTATCATATATGGTATAGCGTACAGCATTCTGAGCGGCGTGATCCTCGCTATCTCATGGCGACTCTATTTTGTGGTGAGCATCATCGGTCTTATCGGTTTCGTATTTGCCGTGCTGGCCGTGATCGGAATTCTCAATGCCGTGAACGGTCGAGCCAAAGAGCTCCCGCTTATCGGAAAATACCGCTTATTAAAATAGTATTCATCTCTAATAATTTACTCTTATGAAACAGATTATACTTATGGCAGCTACTGCCCTGTTCGCCTCAACCAACCTGATGGCACAAAACACATCGGTTTCACTGCGTAGTGCATTCGATCTTCTGGCGTTCCTTACCGCTTCGCCGGACAGCACCATCCATTACGATGAAAACGACAAAAAGAGTACAAAAGAAGAAAACGTATTCAATGACAAGAACTTCGTCACCCAGACCAATCATTATACCTGGGAGGAAGCGACAAGCAGCTGGAAAACGGCCGGTAAAACCGTCAACACGCTCGACAGTAAAGGACGTACAACAACGGCTATCGGTTATTCTGCCGACGGAACGGAAACCGACAAGACAGATATGACCTACGAAAATGATCATATTTACCCGAAAATGATTACCAGTTTTACCAAGGAAGGCGGTAGCTGGAAACAGGAAGGCATTGTAAATATAACTAACGTAAAGGTCAACTCCGCAGGTATGCCTACTTTACTCGAACTCTCAACTACAGCGGAAGGAATGACTTTCAATATGAAAACGGGAATAACTTACGACGGAGATATCAGCATGACCAAAATGTCAACCGATATGATGGGCTCCTGGGCTGTAATGTCAGAAATGAAAAGCGAAATAGTTGACAAAGGCAACCCGGTAATCTCCAAAAGCTGGGGGAAAACCTATTTCCCAATAGCCACCGACTGGCAATACGATGGCAAAGATTACGCCTACTACTCCAGTCACAAACCGGGCAATCCTTCTGGCAACGAAACCATCACTGCCGAAAAACCCGAATGGCGACTAAACGGAACCATCCTCGAAGTCCCGGCAGCCGAAAACGGTATCGAGATATTTGCTATCGTCGGACGGCTGGTAAAGAAAAGTTCCACATCTACAATAGATGTTTCAACACTCTCACCGGGCGTTTATATCGTGAAAACGGATAAAGGTTCCTTCAAGATCAGGTTCTAACATTAATACCTATTGGTTATGACAGCAAAAGAAGTTTTTTCAAAGACACTGCAATTCGGCTGGATCAAGCTGGGGCTGGGATTGCTCAATATCCTGATAGCCGTCGTTCTGTTCGCCATCATGATGGGTATCGCCGTCCTGTTCGATAGTGGAGGAGTCGGCGCAATCATGTTCATTATCTGGCTGAGTCTGATCGGGATAGTGAATTTCTTCCTCAACCATTACATCGGCTATCTGGTGAAAGCCGGGCATGTAGCCGTAATAACGATAGCCTTTCAAACAGGGCAAGTCCCTGCCAACCCGTTTGAAACCGGAAAGACGATGGTGAAGGAACGCTTCGGTACCTCCAACGTATACTTCGCACTCGACAAACTGGTAGCCGGTTCCGTCAAACAACTGCAACGTACCCTGGGGCGTATCACCGACGGACTGCTCGGAGCACTGCCGGGAGCCGATGGCGTAAAAAGCCTCATGAATATGTTTCTGGATATCTCCCTCGGCTACGTCGATGAATGTTGCCTGGGATATACCTTCGCCCATCCGGAACAGAATGCCTATAAATTGGCCGCCGACGGTGTGGTTATCTATTTCAAGAACTGGAAGACACTGTTGAAAGACGCAGCGAAGACAACCGGTGTGGTTATCCTTTCATTCGTGGCAGTAACGCTGGTGGCATTCGTCCTCTTCGGCGGGCTGTTCCGTCTGTTTGGATGGAGCGGATTTATGGCTTTCATTATCTCCTTGCTGTTCGCTTATACGGTAAAATATGCTTTTATCGACAGCTGGATACTGGTAAAAATGATGAGCAGCTATATGCAGGTAGCTCCGACCACCCAGATCACCTTCGACCTCTACGACAAGTTGTGCAACCTGTCAAAAAAGTTCAAAGAACTGTTTAACAAAGGCACAAGCGAACCGCAACCGGCTTATGCGGGACAAGCATCCGGCTATGGTGAAGAACAATCTCCGGCAGAAATACCACAGGCAGTCGCTCCCTCTTACGATCCGCCTGCCCCCGTTTCTGCCGCTCCCTGCTTCTGCCCTTCCTGTGGCAAAGCGTTGGAACCAGAAAAAGTCTTCTGTGGTAATTGCGGGACACGGTTCGGATAGTAATAAAAAAACTAACTGACTTATAGCTATTCACAGCAAAAACGACTGGAAGTCCTCTGTTGGCTCCAGTCGTTTTTGCTGTGACAACTTGGCATAAAACATAGAACTATCCATTAACAATATCATTTTACAAAGGAAAAAAGTCAAAATTAAAAACCCTTTCAATATCCAATATCCTAACTTTGTGAAACTAAGGAAGATGTATTATCCCTGTTCTATACAGACTTAACTTAATTCGAATGCAAATGAAAGCTACTTTATCCTCATTATTGACTACTTTGGTTATTATACTGGCAGGATGTACTTCCGGCCAAACGGTCAGTATCAAAGATCTTCGGGTTGAAATGAAAGAAAACCCGGTAGGCATTGGTGTATCACAACCCCGCTTTATGTGGAAAATCTCTTCCGGATCACCCGATCTCACGCAGACCTCCTATCAGATACAGGTTGCCGAATCTCCCGATAACCTGAAAAACGGGAAAGAACTGCTTTGGGACAGCGGTGAAGTGAAAAGCGATGAGTCCATACTCATCCCCTACGGAGGCAATCCGTTACAATCCAGAAAACAATATTATTGGCGTATTAAAGCCAATACGAATCAAGGCTCAACGGACTGGAGTCCGATAAACACCTGGTCGATGACCTTGCTCAATCCTTCCGACTGGAAAGCAACCTGGATCGGAGAAAACAATCTTTCCAACCCAGGGGAGACGAAAGAAGGGAAGACACGTCTTGCCGCTCGCTATCTCCGCAAAGAGTTTGTTGCGGATAAACCGATTCAAAGAGCTGTTCTATACATTTCCGGCCTCGGTTTTTCCGAATCCTATATCAATGGAAAACCTGTAAGCGAAGATATTTTCGCGCCCGGACCATCCTGGTATCCTAACCGTGTATATTATAATGTATATGACGTGACGGATCTGTTGTCAAAAGATAAAAATACGATAGGCGTTGCCTTGGGTAACGGTCGTTATTTCGCAATGAGAGCCCGCAGGAAACGCTGCCCTCCCTGCTTGCACAACTGGAAATCGAGTATGCCGACGGCTCGCAAACCGTCATAGTCAGCGATACCTCATGGAAAGTAACCTCCAAAGGCCCGATCATTGCCAACAACGAATTTGACGGCGAAGAATATGACGCCCGCCTGGAACTGAGCGGTTGGAACAAAAATGGTTTCGACGACTCTAAATGGCTCACGGCAGATGTCATGACAACTCCCGCCGGTAAATTAACCGTACAGTCAAATCCGAACCTCCGTATCCAGGAAGAAATCAAGCCGGTCAGCATCACCGAAAGACCGGACGGCAAATATATCATCGATATGGGACAGAATATGGTCGGCAGGTTAGCTGTCAGCCTGAAAGGAAAGAAAGATCAACCTGTCACTATGAAATTTGCTGAATTACTCAAGGAAGACGGTTCGCTTTACCTGGCAAACCTGCGTAGTGCCAATGTAACCGATATATATACCCCGGCCCGCGACGGCCAGTTCAGCTGGGAACCGATATTTGTCTATCACGGATTCCGTTTTGTAGAGATTTCGGGGCTTGATTATAAGCCGGAATTATCCGCCTTTACCGGAAAAGTAATCTATGACAAAATGAAAACGACCGGAAAGTTTGAAACTTCCAACCCTCTGGTGAACCAGATCTATAAAAATGCCTATTGGGGTATTCGTGGCAATTACCGGGGCATGCCGACTGACTGTCCGCAACGCGACGAACGTCACGGATGGCTGGGAGACCGTGTAACCGGAGCATATGGAGAAGCTTTCATCTTCAACAATGCCCTCCTGTATAATAAATGGTTGCAGGATATCGAAGACTCCCAAAGCCCGGAAGGAAGCATCTCCGACGTATCTCCCCGTTATTGGACGATATACAACGACGATGTCACCTGGCCTGCCGCCTATTTCTATGTAGCCAACCTCTTATACCGCCAGTTCGGGGATAAGAGTGCCATCATCAGACATTACCCGTCTATGAAACGCTGGATGCAACGCATACAACAAACAGCCATGCAGGATTATATCATCGTAAAAGACACTTACGGTGACTGGTGTATGCCCCCGGAATCACAGGAGTTAATTCATTCGCAGGACCCGGCCCGTAAGACTGACGGTGCTATCCTGTCTACAACCATGTATTACAGCCTGCTGAATATGATGAGCGAATTTGCCCGGCTAAGCGGACAGGAAAACGATATTACAGCCTATCAGGAACTGGCAGCAAAGATGAAAGAAGCCTACAACGCAAAATATTTCCATCCGGAAACAGCCCAATACGGCAACAATACGGTTACAGCCAACATCCTGTCATTACGTTTAGGACTCGTTCCAAAAGGATATGAAGAAAAAGTGTTTGCCAACATTGTCAAGAAAACGGAGGGAGACTTCGGCGGCCATGTCAGTACCGGTGTCCTGGGCATCCAGCATCTGATGCGCGGCCTCACCGAATACGGCCGGGTAGATATGGCCTGGAAGATTGCTACGAACGACACCTACCCGAGTTGGGGATACATGGCAAAGAAAGGTGCCACCACCATCTGGGAACTCTGGAACGGAGATACCGCCGACCCTGCCATGAATTCCGCCAACCATGTCATGTTACTGGGCGACCTGATCATCTGGTACTATGAAGACCTGGCTGGAATCAAATGCGCTCCGGAATCCGTCGCTTATAAGAAGCTGATCATGGCTCCGGTATTTCCCGAAGGGCTGAATGCCGTTTCCGCCTCCTACGAATCAGTCTACGGAGAGATCAAAAGTGCCTGGAAAAAAGAAAACGGTACTTTCAGCTGGGATATTACAATCCCCGGCAACACCTCAGCCGTCGTACGGATACCGAAAGAGTTCCGGATCAAACAATCCAACCAACCGGGTGTCAGGAGGGTGAATGACACTGCCTCCTATACGGAAATCGAGATAGGTTCGGGCAGTTATCACTTTAATAACTAAAAATAAATATGAAGAAAAGTCTGTAAATGACATCCTTGATCTTAATCATTGGTTTGCCATTTACAGATTTTTTTACTCCGTCAAAAAGATCGCCCAAGCTATAGAATACGAATAATTTAATTACCTTTGGGAGTAAAATAAATCAGTACCTGTATGGAACTCACTCTCCCTTCCAAGTTGAATGCCTCCGAAACGATCGTGCTCGACACAAACGTGCTTGTCGTTATCGGGGCAAATGGTGCCGGCAAAAGTTCGTTCGGCAGAGATCTGCTGGAGCGTTACTCCGACAACAGTAAAAAGATATCCGGCATGCACTCCCTGTTTATCAGCAGTGAAGAACCTGTGCCTGTCGAAGGTAATGAACTGGCACGCCTGCAATCGATGATAGCGGAACGCATCTTCATGCCCCGCCTTTCAGAATACGAAAAACTGATCCTCCACCTGCAAAGCGAAGAATTTGAGGCGGCGGTAAACTATAAGGAAGCCTGCAAGCTAACCCCGGACCTGGAACCGCCCGTTACCAAAATAGACCGCATACAGGCCATCTGGGAGAAAATGTTCCCGCATAACCGCCTGGTCAGGAAGTCCGGCTTTATTGAACTGGCTTCCACCAGCCGCGACGGCGATTCTTATACGGCCGGCAGAATGAGCGACGGCGAAAAGATCGTCTTCTACCTGATAGGCGCCGTACTCTGTGCCCGTCCCAACGAACTGCTGGTGATCGAAGAACCGGAAATACTGCTTCACAACTCGATCAAGAACCTGCTTTGGGATGAGATCGAAGCTATGCGTCCCGACTGCACATTCGTTTATCTGACGCACGATATCGACTTCGCCACCTCTCGTCCGGAAGGCAAACGGATATGGATCAGGGACTACAATGCCGACGCCCATGTCTGGGACTACCAACTGATAGAAAACAGCGACAGCCTTCCCGAAGAAGTATATATAGATATCCTCGGGAGCCGCAAGCCGATCCTGTTCATCGAAGGGACCGACTCCAACAGTATCGACAACCGCCTCTATCCGCTGATCTTCCCCGATTATATGGTCAAGCCGATGGGTGGCTGCCAGAAGGTGATCGAAACGACAAAGGCTTTCCGGCAGTTACAGGACTTCCATACGCTGGAATCCATGGGGATCGTAGACCGCGACCGCCGTACACAGGGAGAGATAGACTATCTGCATGACCAGCATATCTTCGTTCCCGACGTAGCCGAAGTGGAAAACCTGCTGATGCTCGAACCCGTGATACGTACCGTGGCACGCCGTATGATGAAAGATCCCGATACCGTATTTACCCAGGTAAAGGAAAATGTAGTCAAACTCTTCGAGAAGGACCTCGAAAGCCAGGTTATCCTGCATGCCAAACACCGCGTCCGCAAGAAACTGGAAACAGCGGTCGACCGCAAGATAACGACCGTCGAACAACTGACCGAGCATGTGGAAAGCATCCGTTACAACGTTCATGTCGATGAAATATACAATGGGATAAAAGATAAATTCAACCAGTACATCGAAACGGGAGATTACAAGAATATCCTTCGTGTGTATAATCAAAAAGGGATGCTGCCGCAAAGCCGTGTATGCAACTTCTGCGGTATCAGCAACAAGGAGAGTTATTTAAACTTCGTTCTTTCCATTCTGAAAGAAAACAAGGAGGATGCGGAAGTCATACGTTCTTCCATCAAAGAATCTTTAGGGACATAAAAAGTTATCAAAAATGAGGAAAAAGTCCGCAAAAAATCGTTCTTTTGCAAACTGATATAACGACATTAACTGGTTTAGTCCTCTTACAAAAAGAATATGCGTACACCGACATTACAATATCTCTACCTGCAAAAGCCGGTAACAATGGTTATTATAATCTGTATAATCTCCGTGCTTCCCTGGATCGGCCTGGGTGATTTCTCCACCAAAGGAGAGCCGCGTGAAGCATCAGTTGCCATATCCATGCTTGAATCAGGCAATTGGATATTACCCCAGGTTTATGCCAACGAATTTGCCTATAAGCCGCCGATGGCACACTGGCTGATGGCTGCTTTCTCTTATCCGCAGGGATATGTATCGGAGTTTACCTCTCGCCTGCCGTCTACAATCGCTTTTATCTGCCTGATGGGATGCACGCTCATGTTTTTCGGGCGGAGGATAAAATTCCAGCAGGCGTTTATAGCTACTCTCCTACTACTCACATGCATTGAAATGCACAGAGCGGCGATGACTACCCGTGTCGATATGCTACTGACGGCATTCATTGTCATCGGCCTCTATCAGTTGTTCCGATGGGAAGACCAACTGGAGTTGAAAGGTCTGCCGGTCATTATCCCGGTATTGCTGGGGTGTGCGGTTCTGACTAAAGGGCCTGTAGGAGTTATTTTACCTCTATTCGTGTTCGGTGCTTATCTACTGATGCTCCGTAAATACAGCCTGCTGACAATCTTCAAGGCACTGCTTTATATCGGCGTTTCGTCTCTGTTCCTGCCTCTGCTGTGGTATATCGCAGCCTGGAAACAGGGAGGGGATAAATTTCTCGATGTCGTACTTGCCGAGAACTTCGGACGTTTCTTCCATCTCAATACGCCCGATATCAATTATGACCTGGGACACGAGAATGGCGTATGGTATAACTTTATGACGCTGGCTGCCGGATTTATTCCCTGGACCATCTTCTTTTTCTTCTCCCTCTTCGGTTTGAACTGGCAGAGAAAAAAAGGATCGTTCAAACAAGTGCTGAAAGACAGCTGGAATAATATTCTTTCCATGGAAAAAGAAAAACTGTTCAGCCTGGTAGCATTGGTTTGCATCATCTTCTTTTATAGTATCCCTTCCAGCAAGAGAAGCGTATACCTGATGCCGGCTTATCCGTTCATCGCAATATTCCTGGCACAATACGCCATCTATATCACGGAATACAGGACAAAGGTAACCCGTATCTTCGCAGCCTTCCTGGCATCGGTCACTACCGTAGTACTGATTGCCATCGGATTGACGATGATCGGTGTTATCGACCCCGTGGCTATTGCTTCACAGTACACAAGCCGTACCTCCACCCTGGCACAGGTCGAAGCTGTCAGCAACATATTTTCTTTCAGTTACGGACTGACGGTTTACATTGTTATCGTCGTTTTGGTGGCGCTGCTGACGGTGCTTTACCAGATGTTCAAAAAGATAAACATCAAGATCCTGTATGCTACGATCGCCCTGAGTTTTACGATCAATTTACTGATCGACGGGGTTATCATGCGGGGTATCCGCCAGGATGGTTCTGCCCGTCCTTTTGCGGAAAAGGTAATGAAAGAATATCCGCTGAATGAGAACAATATGTTCGTTATGAATAATCTCAAGAAATACAGGAACCTGTACGGGCTTAATTTCTATCTCGGCAACCGCTTCCACAATTTCGAACAGGAGATGCCGGAAGAAGGATTTTTCTTTGCAACTTCCAGCGACCTGGAGGTTGTCCTTAAAAATTACGAAGGCCAATATACTTTTAATATATTGACCTCCTCTGAACGTATCATCCACGAAGTGCGCCGCCCGGTTGTCCTGTGCAGCTTCCTCCGTGTAAAATAAGATTATTTTAATTCTTTGATTTTGATACTGCGGAAAGCAACTTCGTCGCCATGATCCTGTAACAGGATATGTCCCTGGGGAGCTTCACCGAAACGTCCTGCCTCGTTATAAGACGGGGCAGCATATTTACTACCTTTCACCAATTCGCGGAAAGCATCCGAACCACGATCGTATTCCAATGTTTTAAAGCCGTTCAGCCAATGTTCCACATGGTTATTGGGGAATACTTTCAGGACAGCCTGGTTCCAGTTGCCCACACCGTTGAAACGTTTGTTACCGGCCGGCATCATGTCGTAAAGGCTTGCCAGGGTGCGGCTGCCGGGAGTCGTTGTGTAGAGTTTGGCATCCGGATGCAGTTTGTCATCTAATATCTGGTATTCGAGGCCATAGGCGGAGCCGCTAGGTTTTTCTGCTTCCGTCACGAAATATTTGATTCCGCTGTTTGCTCCCGGAGTGATTTTAAATTCCAGGCTTAACTCGAATGCTGCATATTCTTTATCGGTCACGATATCACCTCCGTTGGTAGACTCGCCACCACCGGATTTCAAGACGATCAACTGTCCGTCTTCCACTTTCCAGCCATGATCCGGGAAGGCCTCTTTATGGGCGCCACGCCAGCCTGTAGTTGTCTGTCCGTCGAACAGGAGGTTCCATCCGTCCGCTTTTTCAGCATCCGTCAGGTAGTTGGGGACGCGGTTCACTTCAGGAGCCAATGTGCCCTGCATGCGTTCGGCTTCCAGGTTCTCCGTCTTTATACGGATATTACGCCATTTGATTTCTTTTCCTTCCAGATCGGTATTCTTTCCGATGCCATGCACCTGGAAAGCGATGAAGCCTTTGGCTGTTTCGTCGTCATAGAGATTGGCGGTGTTCACGCCGTTCAGCCAGATGCGGATATTGTTGCCGATCGCTTCGATACGGAATTTATTCCAATCTGTCTTTTTGTAGGCGGCTTGTCCCGGTTTGTTATCGACGAGCGTCACCAGCCAACCACGGCGTGCCTCGTCGTAAACGCCTCCGCTCCATGCTCTGTCGGAAGGGTCCATTTCGCATTGGTAGCCATGCACACGCCCGTTCTGGTAATCCGGACGGCTTTCGCTGCGGAACTGCACACCGGAGTTCAATGCCGGGTCGCAGAGAGCTTCAAATTCCAGGATAAAATCGCCATACTCCTGTTCGGTAGCCATAAAGCTGTTCGGCTGGCCCGTCACCGAAGTTCCGACCAGGCAGCCGTCTTCCACCCAGTAGGGCGCTTCGCCGTTCAATTGCTTGAAACCGGTAAGATCTTTACCATTGAATAACTTTTGCCAGCCGTCATTCGACTGACAGGAACAAAGCAGCGCAAGAGACAGGGCTGCAAACTTCAAAGATGCTTTCATTCTGTTTTTCTTTTAGGTATTATAAATAAGAAAATTGTTTTACTGGTCTGTCAACTAACACATGTGTACGAGCACAAAGATAAAATATTATTCATAAATGCACAGCAAAAGTGTTGCTATTTTACAACAGATAGAATCTTTTTCAAAGAATAGCCTTATCTTTGTGTGCAAAATGTAATCAATAAAGGTATTTTTATGAAATTTAAAACGGCTCTCTTTGACTTTGACGGCGTGATAGTCGACACTGAACCCATTTACGATATTTTCTGGAATGAGGCAGGTGAACGTTACGGGACAGGTATCGACAACTTCGCTGCTGTTATCAAAGGCACAACACTCCCCTACATCATGGAAAAGTATTTTTCCGACCGTACGGAAGAATTCCGCCGGATGGTTATTAATGAATCGACCGAATACGAAAGCACGATGCCCTTGCCCGCCATGCCCGGCTCCCTGGAATTTCTGCACTTATTGAAAAAGAACGGTGTACAGATGGGATTAGTTACAAGCTCGGACAATGCGAAGGTGGAACGTGCATTCAAATTACATCACCTGGAAAATATATTCGACACAGTCGTGACCGCCGACCGCATCACTAAGGGGAAACCTGATCCGATGTGTTACCTACTGGCCGCAGACGACCTGGGTGTCTCCCCTGCCGACTGCCTCGTTTTTGAGGATTCATTTGCCGGCATACAAGCGGGAACGGCTGCCGGCATGCGGGTGATCGGCCTGAGCACCACCAACCCGGAAGAATCATTGAAGGATAAAGTATATGAAGTGATTCCGAACTTCGAAAAGGTTACTTTCGAGGATTATCTGAAGTGGTAATGAAACAGAATAAAAAAAGAAGGTTGCGGCAGCCGTTGTAAAAACGGGCTTAACCGCAACCTTACCCAGTTTATTCAATTTCCGGCCGGTCGCTTTCCTTCTTTTTCTTCTGTCCCATACGCTGGTTGTAGGCTGTCTGCGCATCGGATATCAGAGCGTTGACATTGCGGATAAAAGCAGTAGCTTCGTCCGAAGGATTCGCCAGGCTCCAGGCAAAAGCCAGCGAGGTTATATCGTCATAAATATCATCACCTTGGGCACGCACGATCTTGCTGTTGTCTACACTACTAGCCAGACGTTCGGCAGCGCGTTGGGCCACCAGTGATTCGTATAGATTATTCAAACGTTCCAGTTCATTCAAATAAGGGGTCAGGCTCAAAGCCTGTACGGCAGATGCATTTTCAGGTTTTCTCAGATCGACCAGGAGTCCTTTGATCGTTTCTGTTTCCTGATTGAGCGGGAGGCGTGCGATTCCGGTATATGGTTTCACTACGTTCCGCAGAAACTTTCCGGCTTCCTGTTCTGCCTGGAGTGGCAGGGTTGCGGAATTGTTTATCCGGTTCAAAGCATAGACGGCAACGTTGTCGCGTTGTTTGTCAGTGTCGTTCAACGTTTCAGTTTCCTGGCTGATACGGCTCTGGTTGTTCAGATCGGTAAGTTGGTCGATCACTGCGTCGAGGACAGTCAGTTGAGCGGCCGAAACGCCCAATGCAGGGACACCGTTCGATTCATTGACGCTAAGGCTTTCGATTTCGGGTCGGTCGCCACCCTGCTCCGGAAATGGAAGGAGGGCACGGAAACGGCGGAGAAAACTGAGGTACTCGGCGTTGTTGAAACGAGTCATCAATGGATCTGCAAATTTCAAATAGGTTCCCATAATTATATTTTTTATTGGTTGATGGACGAAAGATAGGTATATTTATTTACAAAACAGGGATCTCAAACTGAAAATCAATGGCACCTTGAAAAAAAAGTGCATATTGGCATGAAAAATGGCTGCGCAACGTGCGAAAGCTCTTTACAAGGGTGTAAAACGACAGCGCAGCATGCGAAAGCACTTTGCAAGGGTGTAAAACGACGGCGCAACGTGCGAAAGCATTTTGCAAGGGTGTAAAACGGCGGCGCAGCATGCGAAAGCATTTTTCAAAGGTGCAAAACGGCGGCGCAGCATGCGAAAGCATTTTTCACCTCAAACTTTTTAAAAAAGACTCATCACACTCTCTTTGCAGTTCTTCCTTAAAACGTCTTTTATATTCTTCTTCAGATAAATAGAACTCCTGATACGCAAAATAGGCCATCCCCCCAACCAAAACAGCTCCCATACCGCCTGTTATAACAATATCCGTTATATAACCTTCAGGTACCCCAATACATAAGAAAACCGTTAATAATAATATAAAAAATGGAGAAGCGATAAAAAAGCCAAACGCATACCTGACGGCCCTGTGGACTTTTTTATACCCCTTATCTTTAGCGAGTATTTTTTCCATTTCCTGGGATATGCGAACTGATTTGTTTTTCTGATAATAAAACCATTTTTCCATTATTTCGTTGATTATCCCTTCTTTTGTTGACGATTCCAGTCCTTCTTGTGATTTCCGGCTATTCTCTTTCTTTTTCAACCGAGACAATTCAGTTTGAGCTTCGCATCTCTGCCTCACCAGCAGTTCCTGAAATTTGGCCTCCTGCGTAGCCATCCTATGCATGAAGTCAATTTCTATTTCTCTTTCCCGCTCACGCAGCTTCCGAGCCATTTGAGCTTCAAACTTTTTTTTATATTGCTGCTTCTTATACTCAAAGTTTTGCTTTAACATTTCCTCTCTTTTTAACCATTCTTCGGGTGTACGGGCAGGTCGTTCTTCAAGGAAAAATTCCTTTTCTTTTTTCGCTTTAACCGGTTTCCGGTCTATCGGCGTACGTTGTTCTTTCAATTCTTCCCAGAATTTCTCCTTTTTACCTTTGGCTATCTGGGCACTTTCCCATCGTTCGGCATAGGTATTAAAATCTTCCAGCACATGGTAATCGAATTTATTCACGCATTCGGATTTTATCAAAAACAGATAAGCATCTTCCTGATGTAATTTCAGAACCAGCACTTCGTTGTTCCGGAAAAAAGGATGCAAAGCGCTTATGTTGTCGTCCCGTCTCATGTAGAGCGTTTGGAGAGTGGAGTTGTATTGCCATAAACCTTTCTTCTCTTCGTCATTCTGAGTGATTACAAAAGTTCCGTTTTGGTAGAAGATTAACGACTCATCCGCACCATTTTCGCCCAGTACAAACCATGCATAGGAAGGTAATATTTTAGCCATCTGCTGTCCTTTGACGACATTGCGGTGACTCTCCGATATTTCTTGCTGGAATATTTTCATTCAGATTAAATTTAGGTGACAAACTCCGTTTGAAAAACAACACTCGCAAATATAAACAAAAAAAGGGGATAAACATTTCTGCTCATCCCCTTTTCTGTTTTTTATTGTAAAAATAATCTGTCAGAAATTATATCCGATGCGAAGCGCCAGAAGTGGCTGAGATAATCTCAGGTCTCCCCAGGATTTGAGTATATTATATTTGAATTCCAAACCGACACTCAACTGATCGGTTGCATATACTTCACCTCCTAAACCGATATTGGCTCCTAAACGAGTCTTATTCAGACTTGCACTATTTCCCAGACTTACTTTCCAGAACGAAAGGTCAAGACCTGCCAACGGATAAAAACCGAACATATCGCTCAATTTGAATACATAGTGGGCATTCACGTCGATAGCCCAGGCACTCAAACCATCATCTTTCACAAAATAAGACAAAGATGGCGCCAAACGAACCTCATCCGTCAGATTATAACGATAATCCAACCCCAACAACGCATTTCCATTCTCATTAAACCCATAACCAAGATTAAAACCGAAAGACGATTGTCCTTGCTGAGTCTGTGCAAATGCACTCATGCTGATAATTGCCAGCATGCACATAACAATTAATTTCTTCATACTCTCATTAATTTTAGTTCAACATTATGCGCAAATATAATTATTTTACTTTAAGTCTGTCCCCTGCGCTCTTAACAATACTGCGATAATAGTCTTCGTCGTAGCCAGGGAAATCAGGATATTCGGACAGTCCGTAGCCATTTTGCTTGAACTGGCCGTTTTCTTCTTTCTTAACGTTTCCGTCCATGTATTTTACTAAAAGATACTCGCCGAGCTTCTTCCAGCGGGCAGTTGCCTGATCGGCAGTCGTCGTGCTGAACCAGGTCAGGAACCGGACTGCTTCCGCCGGATTCCTGGCATACAATTCGGAGGCTGCCTTGTCGATAGCCGGAATTACCTCTTTATAACTGTTTTCCAATTCCTGCTGAACCGGACGAATGTCTTTGATCATAAAGCTGTATTTGCCGTAAGCCTGGTTTGCTACCCAGTTGTGAATCCAGAATGCGGAAGTCCACGAGAAATTCATGATGTCCCCGTTTCCTACCCGGTAGCATTCGGGCGATTCCGTGATAGAGCAATACAGCGGAGTGAACACGGCCATATCGGCATCATCCACACCGAACCAAAGGATTCCACCGATCGCATCCGGCAACCAGTTACGCATCTGCGGAACAATTACAAAACCGGTTTGCTGCGTAGCGATGGCACGTTCGTTGGTATATTCTTGTCCATCCACCTTAAATGTCATCGGACGCCAGCGATACGGCACTTTATAAGAGCCGGCTCCGGCATCTTTCGTCATATCCAGATCGGTTCCTTCAAAATGGTCGCGCATACCGTTCTGAACGTCCTGAACAGACAACAGACGGTCCGGCTTCACATACAACGGCATCGGCTCCTTGGAAGGATCGCCCTTGATAAAGTCGGTGTACTTATCCATTGTCTTATCATATTTACGGAAGAAAGACCATACACGTGCTTCACAACCTCTCAATGCGCTGAAGTCGTAAGGGCAATAGGCCTTCTGGAAACTGAAGTCTTTATCTTTTCCGCTAAAATACCCTTTTTCGCGGGCCAAAGAAACAACATCGGGCGAATACATACAGTTTTCCTTGTCATCGAAAGGAATCTGCTGGATGCGCGACTGGTTGGCATGTGCAGAGATGCAATCATCCGGAACGCGGATGGCCACCCAAACTGCGCCTTTGTTACCCGGGCCTTTGCCGATCAGTTCCATCACCCATGCTTCGTTCTTGTCGGCGATAGAAAAAGTTTCGCCGCTGCTGTAATAACCGTAGTCCTTCACCAGGTCGGTCATTACTTTGATTGCTTCGCGGGCCGACTTTGAACGCTGGAGGGCGATGTAGATCAGGCTACCATAGTCGATAATACCTGTTGTATCCACCAGTTCCGGACGTCCGCCCCACGTACTTTCCGTAATAGCCACCTGATGTTCGTTCATGTTGCCGACAACCGAATACGTCTGTTCCACCTGCGGAATCTGTCCCAGCGGCTTATTTGTATCCCATTCCCTGACTTCCAGCATAGCGCCTTTCGGCCAGGTCGCTGCCGGCCAACGGTATAACTCGCCATACAGGGTATGCGAATCTGCTGCATAACTGATCATCACCGATCCGTCGACCGATGCCTTCTTTCCTACCAGCAAACCCGTACAAGCCATTGCCTCCATTCCGGAAAGCAAAACGGCACAGGCTGCTGCGATAATCCATTTTCTTTTCATATAAATAAGTTTAAGCGAATAATAGCATATATACTGCCGCACCGCAAATATAGCCAATCAATGCCAATATTGAAAATCGCTTTGTATAGTACATGAAATCTATTTTCTCCAATCCCATCACCGTGACACCTGTTGCCGAACCGATAATCAGGATGCTACCGCCCGTTACGGCACAGTAGGCAAGGAATGTCCAGAATCCTCCGTCGGAAACAAAAAACTGTGCATAAGGGGCCAGGTCGGCCGTCTGCTGCACGATCGGATACATACCCATCGTTGCTGCCACCAGCGCCACGTTATCCACACAGGAAGATAAAGCTCCGATCACAAAGCTGATTAAATAAGGTTCATGCACATGCTTGTCGAGATAGGCGGACATGATCCCCAACTGTCCCGATGTTTCCAGGGCGCCTACCGCCATCAGGATTCCCAGGAAGAAAAAGATCGTCGCCAGGTCGATGTTCGGCAACAACTGGGTAATACGCAGCTTTTCCGATTCATGCACATGCAAACGGCTGTACATGACATCGGTATATATCCATAAAATAACCAGTCCCAGCAATACCCCCAGGAACGGAGGCAAATTGGTCAGCATCTGAAAGACCGGAACCAAAGCCAACGAAAGCACGCCGATCACAAAGATCACCCGGCGTGAATGATTCGGTATTTCCGGAATAAACTCATCGGCAGCCTCTTCCTCACTCATGACACGCAACTGGGCATCTTTCTTGAACAACCAGAAATGGGCAATGGAGAGCGGAACCAGCATATTAACCAATGCAGGAATGAATACATGCGAAATCTGGTGCATCGCCGTCACATTCTTTCCTACCCAGAGCAGGATTGTCGTCACATCACCGATGGGCGACCACGAGCCGCCGGCATTGGCTGCAATAATCACCATACAGGCATATTTCAACCGGTCGGTCCTGTCGGGAACCAACTTACGAAGCACCGCCATAATCACGATCGCTGCCGCCAGGTTATCCAGCAAAGCAGAGAAGAAGAAAGTGGCAAAACTGATATACCACAACAGTTTCCGTTTGTTGGAGGTGCGGATATATCCCGTCACCGACCTGAAACCACCGTGTTTATCTACAATATCGACAATCAGCATGGAACACATCACAAAGAACAAGGTCTCTGCCACATTTCCCAGATGGTAAACGATAGAACGGTTGGTTATAAAATTAATAAACTGGTCTTTTGCCGGCAGATTTGTCATTTCGGGATTCTGCATCAGAAACTCTTCGAACAGCGGATTGGAACGTTCAACGAAAATGTTGTAGGCATCAAACATCAATATCATCCACAAAGAAATGGCCATAAAAAGAGCTGTTGCCGCTTTGTTGATCTTAATCTTATCTTCAAGCGCAATAGCAATGATACCCCCGATAAAAATAATTGGCATTAATATAAACATAGTTGTCCTGTTTTTGGGTCAACCTTCTTTCAGAAGGGACTTATTTTGAATCATACTTTATCACAATGTATACAAATAACCGATCTCTTCCGCCCAGATCGACTCGTCAGGGGTTTCAAGGATCAGAGGGATGTCGTCAAAACGAGGATCGGCCATCAGCATTTTAAAGGTTGTCATCCCCATCACCCCTTTTCCGATACTGTCATGCCTGTCTACACGGGTCGCCAGGTCTTTCTTCGAATCGTTGATATGCATTCCGCGCAAATAGGAAAAACCGATCACTTCATCGAAGTGGCGGAAGGTTTCGGTAAAGCCTTGTTCCGTTTTAATATCATAACCGGCAGCCAGCGTATGAGCCGTGTCGATACAGACACCGACGCGCGTTTTATCTTCTACCCGATCGATGATGGCTGCTATTTGTTCGAATGTATATCCCAGGTTTGTACCCTGTCCGGCCGTATTCTCTATAACGGCACAGACACCTGCGGTCTGATCCAACGTCCGGTTAATCGACTCGGCAATACGAGCCAGGCAATCGTCGACCGGCAATTCGTTCAGATAACTTCCCGGATGGAAATTCAGCCGGTCCAGCCCCAGTTGTTCGCAACGCTGCATTTCGTCCAGGAAAGCATCGCGCGACTTCTGCAACCCGTCCGGATCCGGATGTCCGAGGTTAATCAGGTAACTGTCATGAGGCAGGATATGTTTCGCCTCGTAACCGAACTCCTCACAACGTTCTTTGAATAAGGAGATACTTTTCTTCGTCAACGGGGATGATTTCCACTGACGTTGGTTTCGGGTAAAGAGGGCGAATGCTTTGGCCCCGATAGCATTCGCGTTCAGAGGGGCATTCTCAACCCCACCCGACGCACTTACATGTGCTCCGATGTATTTCATTTGTTAATCGTTTACTTTATTCTTTTTGTTACTGTTCATTATTTTTCATCTTCGGTCTTACAGCCGGCAAAATGAAACTTCTCCGTCGCCTGTTCTTTTGTGACGACAAAATATACGATGTCCGCCCGCGAACAAAGTTCGTTCTGCGAATTGTATATCTCCGTCTCTATGAATATGGCATTCCGTTTCTGCTCCTTGATACGCCCCCGTATCATCAAGCGCGGTTCCCGGGTCGAGATACTTTTCAGGAAACGGGCATCCAGCCGTGAAGTCACGCCCGACGTCTGTAATTTCCTCAATACCACCCAACCTGCCAGTTCATCCATCATGGTAGTCTGTATTCCCCCATGCAATGTCTCCAACCATCCCTGGTAATGGCTTTCCGGCTTCCAGAAAGCAACTATATCTTCACCATCTTCGTAAAACTCCATGTGCAGGCCCTGCGGATTTTCGGGTGCACACCCGAAGCACATATAGCCATCCAACCCTTTCCAGGGATTAATAATCTTTTTCATACAACAACAGCTTTAAACGGATTGTTTCTTAAATAAAGAGAATTTTATACTATAAGCCGGTTACAAATATAACAAACTTATGCCGTTTTTCCCGAAGCCACAAAAAAACAGAGATAAGAGCCGTGGCCTTACCTCTGTTTCCATACTGATAATCAGATATTTTATTTTCTTTTAATCTTCAATCTCAGGCATCAGGAAATCTACGAAGCACAGGGCAGCCAAAGCTGTTCCGTATCTCTTTTCGATGGTAATACCTTCGGTAATGAAGTTCAGTTCACCCAGATAATACTTACCGTAAGTCTTCTGGTGCAAGTCGTTGATTACACGGATCAGACGTGATTCCAACTCCTCGATACGATAACGGCCGCTGACCTCGCATACCAGGCCTCCAACCTTCTCATCGAAGTTTTCGTCCTTGTACATCCAGGCGTAAACCACACCGGCAGATACAAACTCATCCTGATAACCATGCGATACCGCCATAATGGTTTTCAATTCCGTACCAAATGGAGGAAGATCGATCTCGTCCATGGTTGCAAGATGTGCAGTTGCTGGAATAACAGACGAATAAGTCATAATGTTAAAGTCTGAAATACCGGCATCATAAAGAGCCATGTGATAAGAACCTGCATGCTTTTCCAGGTCTGAATCACCACTACCCTTTGTAATAAAAAAGGTGTTTGGAATTAAATTCCCAACTTTCTTTACCATCTACAAATATGTTTTACTTAATTAATAATATGAGGGCACAAAAATAGAAACTTCTTTGGGATTATTTTCTTTACAAATGATAAAAAAACAGCTTTTTACATATTATTATTCATTTTATTTTAAGGCATATCGCATAAGGTATAATTATCAGCCGTCACGGAGACTTCCGCCAACGTCCATAAATTTCACTTATCGCCCGATTGACAAAAGTGATGGGAAATACCGGCTTTCCGGGTGAACAAATAAGAAACCCGCCGTGTTAGAATAGTAGAAACAACATAAAACTTATTAGTCATGCTTACATTATGCCTCAGTTTATTATTGTTGGTAACTAATAATAGTAATAATAGTAGTAGTCAAATAACAGATAAAAAAGAAGAAATTATGAAATTCGAATTAATTAAATTGCCTTATGCGGCAAATGCATTGGAACCGGTTATCAGTAAAGCAACAATTGAGTTCCATCACGGAAAACATTTACAGGCTTACGTAAACAACCTGAATAACCTGATTCCGGGTACAAAGTTTGAAAACGCTCCCCTGGAACAGATCGTAGCAGAATCCGACGGCGCTATCTTTAATAATGCCGGACAGATACTCAACCATAACTTGTATTTCACCCAGTTCTCCCCCAAAGGCGGCGGCGAACCTAAAGGAAAGCTGGCGGAAGCCATCAAAGCAACCTGGGGTTCGTTCGATAACTTCAAGAAAGAGTTCAACGCAGCAGGCGCCGGTCTATTCGGTTCCGGATGGGTATGGCTGGCAAAAGATAAAGACGGCAAACTTTCAATTACCAAAGAGCCAAACGGCAGCAACCCCGTTGCACACGGACTGGTTCCTCTCCTGGGATTCGATGTATGGGAACATGCTTATTACCTGGATTACCAGAACCGCCGTCCCGATCATCTGAATGCCTTATGGAATATCGTTGATTGGGATGCCGTTGGCGAAAGATATTGATATTAATAAGTAGTGTGATTTAAACCAGATAAGGCCGTCCGGGGGAAATGTTCTCCGAACGGCTTTTTGTTTACCGATCACCCCAAGGGAAAAATGTCAATTATTAAGGAAATACAGCAAACAGTTACAAGCATATAAGGTCGTAACTTTGTTATGTAAAATAGAAAGAGAAATAATAACTAAACAATAAGGAGTTAGAATCATGAAAGTAAAAGAGTTGACAAAACAAGAATTTCTGAGTAAAGTGGCCAATTATGAAGCAAGTCCCGATAAATGGATATACGAGGGTGACAAACCTTGTATCGTCGATTTCTTCGCTACCTGGTGCGGTCCTTGTAAAATGATTGCCCCTATCCTGGAAGAGCTGGCAGGCGAATATGAAGGAAAAATAGACATCTATAAGGTCGATACGGAAAAAGAAGAAGAACTGGCAGCTTCTTTCGGCATCCGGAGCATTCCTTCCCTCCTGTTCTGTCCGATGGGCGAACAACCGCAGATGGCAAGAGGTGCCATGAGCAAGGCTGATTTCAAAAAGGCTATCGAAGAAGTTCTTTTGAAGAAATAAACAATGCTATCATATTACTTACGGAACTCCTGAAAGTGCAGGCTATCGAAAGAGCAGCCGGCTTTCAGGAGTTTTATTTTGTCTACAATTTATCCGTGTAAAATATCTTTCATGTCAATCACAGGCCAGGGCTTATAATCACGCCAGGCACCGCGGGTAAAATCAGGAACAGCCACAGAGCAGCTCTTGTTCAGGACAGAACGTTCGCTCAATTCGACGATACATGACCAGGCAGCCGCATCGTACACACTCTGATCCAGCGGATAACCGTTACGCAGGCAGTAGATCAGACGCCAGTCCATGATAAAGTCCATGCCACCGTGACCACCGACTTTCTTTGCCCGTTCGCCGATGTATTTGCTCAGCGGGTGTTCATAATCCGCCATCACTTCCTTTTGAGGCCCTTCTTTCAGGAAAGAATGCGTATCGGGCTGTACAGCCACCTTCTGCTCCGGATATTTAACAGCCATCCCTTTCGTCCCCTGCACCAGATGGATACGGGAATAAGGACGGGGCGATGTCGTATCATGCTGAATCATGATAGACTTGCCGTTCACAGTATGGATAATGGTCGTATTCATATCCCCCAGGGCATACCGTTCCGATTGGGTGATACGTTCGTCATCTTTCAGATTTTCCTTCGCCCAAAGAGCCAGGCCGAACTGGTTGGTCGAAACGGATGACAGATAATCCATCCGGTCTCCCTGGTTGATTCCCAGAATCTGGGCAACCGGGCCGAGTCCATGTGTGGGATACGGGTTTCCGGTATGGTATTTACTGTATTCCAGGCGCCAATGTTTATAATAGCCTTTAAACTTCGAGCCTCTCAGGTCGTGGATATAAGCGCCTTCGGTATGAATAATTTCTCCCAGCAGTCCCTGGCGGGCCATATTCAATGTGGCCAATTCAAAGAAGTCGTAACAACAATTTTCAAGCATCATGCAATGAAGCTGCGTTTCTTCGGCCTTGTCGACCAACGCCCAACAATCCTTTACCGTTAGCGCAGCCGGCACTTCGATGGCAACATGTTTTCCATGATCCATGGCATAAAGGGCAATAGGTACGTGCAACTCCCAAGGGGTGGCATTATAAATCAGGTCGATATCATCGCGTTCGCACATTTTCTTCCAGTCTTCTTCTCCGGTATATGCGACTGCTTCTTTCCGGTTACTGTTTTTAAGTGTTTTCTGGCTATTCTCAATCCGTTCGGGATTCAGATCACAGATAGCCACAATCTCCGTTCCCTCGATCTGTGCCATACGCTTTACGGCGCCTGCCCCTCTTCCCAGACCGACAACACCGATACGGACGGTACTCAAAGGTTTACAACGCAGTCCTAAAACGGATTTTCCTTTTGCCGGGGGAAACAGGTCTTCTGTCTGTGAAAAAGAACTCCCGCTGACCGGCGTATTGGCAGCATTCATCTCTTTGCCTACAACGATAGCTGCACTTCCCGCCAATGATCTTCTTAAAAATTGTCTTCTGTTAATGCTCATGATAATAGATTTTAGATTAAGTGATATTATATGAGTCGGCAAAATAAGAATTTATTTTCACTTCTACTATTTTTCTTAAAAAAATGTCTAATCTTTTCTTATTATTAATCAGGGAGATAGATTGTATTTGAAAAGAAAGATAAAAAAAAGTATACAAAAAAACGCCCTCCCCTATTGCGAGATTAGAAATAATCACTACCTTTGCACTCGCAAAACAGAAATACTGAATGCCTCTTTAGCTCAGTTGGCCAGAGCACGTGATTTGTAATCTCGGGGTCGTTGG